>Ga0192242_10004_pt1 | contig 146444 bp, 115 predicted proteins | sample Koala_Koa27_J3_FD_131235 | JGI IMG/M metagenome (GOLD analysis project Ga0192242, IMG submission 131235) | Enriched cells from koala feces incubated with labeled cellulose particles, San Francisco Zoo, California, United States - Koala_Koa2-7_J3 ...
GTCAGGGATAATTCCGGCATTCCTGTAGGTTTCATGGTCTATTTTGTGTTCCTTTCATAGCATTATTCACAGTAAACTTCAGGACAAAAATAATTAATAACACTTTATTCCAAGAGTAAAAATTACTCAAAAAAGAGTAACTTTTATTCTTTTTACACGAAAGTCATACATGTAGTTACCCAAAAGGTTAACAGCTGTTTTGTACAAAAAGGGTAAAAATCGGTCCCGTCTGTTTGGCATAATTTCACCCTTCTATTTAATAGAGGAAGGGGTTTATAGGTAAAGGTGTAAATTTACAGCAGTTCTTCCGGTACAGTATGATTTTGCACTTTTTAAGTTAAACACCTCTTTAGCTCGCTTCCTGACTACTCATTGAAAGACTGATTTGTTGGTTAACAAATAGTGCATTTTTATCTGTATCTCCTGCCATAGTTTTACCGGCAACGGATATGCTGACACACATACCATTCTCCGTTTTATGATTAGAAACGGATGTACAAGGAGTACCCCTGACAAACCATGTATTTCACGGTCTGCATTCCATAACAGTAAGGGTTGTCCCGCCGGTTCTGAGAACCTCTGGGACAACCCTGATCCGTTATCCTGTCTACGCACTTTTTATAACCGGACAGCTTTCCTTAAAAAACAAAAACCCATTCCTATTTGAACTTACATATCCATATCAGTCCACAGATTAAGGTTTGCTATGCGTAGAGCCTGTTTACAGGCTGCTTGGATCTCTGAACAGGCTCTACGTGCTTTATTGCTGTTTGAAACCGTATCCGTTGGTGATACCTGAGTTCAGAAGCGTCTGATAGGTATGACAGAACAAGTGAATCGGCGGATCCTTTGCCGCGTAGTCTTCATCGGTGTATCCGGCAAACAATCTGGTCGCGTAGGAATCTTCATAATTCAGCATATCAATGGTCCACGGGGTCATTTCGTATCCGTCTGCTTCGAGTGCAAGGGGCGGGAGCACCCGTCCCGACGAGCGAAATAGGATAAATAAATTGTCCGGGACAATGTTAAAAACATAAAACCCGGACAAAATATGCTTTTGAAAATTTGTAGGAGACTTAGAATGCAGCCCCTGTTTTGTATCGCATATTATACGGTGTATGTGCAGTGTCGCAGGCACGACAGATTTCAGTCCGGGGCAAGTACCGTGAAGCCGTAGCGGTAGAGACGGCGAAACAAACACTACCCTGGGGAAAGATCTGCGCAGTGAACGGAGTGCCGCAGGTACGACCGGAAGAAGTGACGCGGAGATATTTCGGTCGTACCTATTCTTATGATTTATGCAAACGAAAACTGATAATTTTTATCATATGGCTTATTCTTTTTAACAACAGCAAACATCGTTAATACCCTCACTCCTTGTCTTTTATCTGTTTATATCCAGAGTAGCGGTTGCTCCGGTATCCCTGCGCTTCCTTACCCCGGGCTGGAATCTGACGTGCTTACAGCACTACAGATACCTTCATTTTTCGATGTGGAGATATTCCTATAATTTTTGTTTAACTTCCGGGAGACACATCCCTACGCGACTCGTATGTTTGCATACAGGATTTGCCTACTGAAGTTTATGAAAACTTTACATAGGCAGGCTTTCTGTATGTTCCATCGTAAATTGTCAAATCGTAAATCTCTTTGCGACTCTACAAATAGATCACAACATAGGAGTATGTGTCTTTTCAACGTTCCTCAGCGCTACTTATCAGATAATGGTCATGACCACAGGGAGTAATCGTACATCTATTGTCTTTTCAATCGTACATCGTAAATCGTCAAATCGTAAATGTCTTCATTCTTCCTTGTTCTTCTGGGAACGCAGGTATTCGGAAGGCGACATATGGAACTCTTCCCGGAAATATTTGGCAAAGATCTTCGGTGAATTGAACCCAACTTCGTAGGCCACCTCGGATACATTCTTCTGGCTCTTCCGCAACAACTGTACCGCGCGCTTCAGGCGCATGGTACGGATAAACTCGATCGGTGTTTTCCCGGTAATGGAAAGCAACTTTTTATAAAGATGTCCCCGGCTCATACCGACACATACACTTAACTCCTCTACCGAGAATTCCGGATTCCCGATATTCTCTTCCACGATCTGCAACGCCTTCCCGATCAGTTTCTCATCCAAAGAACTGATGGTGATCTCGCTGGGTTTCACCTCTATGGTCTGCCGGAATTTTTCATGATTCCTGCGGTTCCATTCCAGGAACTTCTCTATCCGCAGCTGAAGAATATGAAGGTTAAAGGGTTTGGTGATGTAATCATCCGCTCCTTCCTGCAATCCTTTCAGCCGGTGCTCGTCTGTAGTACGGGCCGTCAGCAGAATAAAGGGTATGTGTGACAAACGGATATCTCCCTTCACCCGGGCACACAATTCCATTCCGTCCATGACCGGCATCATCACATCACAGACAATGACATCTACCGCTTCCTTACGCAGAATAGCCAGTGCCTGTTTGCCATCCGCTGCTTGCAGGATACGGTAACTGGCTTTCAGACTATCCGACAGGAACTCCCGGAAATCGTCGTTGTCTTCCACCACCAGTAAGACAGGAAGTTCCGAAAGACTGACGGACAGGTCTTCCGCAGTCCTGTCTTCCGCGGGAAGACAGGGATCGGGCACCTGGTCTGTTCCGGTGGTTGTTCCTTCTGTCAGACGCACAGGTATGGAATAGGTAAAGACCGTGCCACAGGGAGTATGATCGGACACGGTGACTTCTCCTCCGTGCAACTTCACAAACTCATGTACAATATGCAGTCCGATGCCACTGCCAAAATTCAGTCGGGGCTGGGCAACCTGATAAAAACGATCGAAAACAAACGGTTTGTCCGCGTCGGGAATCCCGATGCCTGTATCGCATACCGAGACTGTTACCTGCCGGTCGGCCTCCGGCTCCCCTGACTTTTCTTCCAGGACCACTTCTACCGAGCCACCTTCCGGGGTATACTTGAAGGCGTTGGAAAGCAGATTCATCAGGATCTTACGTATTTTATCTCTGTCAAATCCTATTTCCAACTGTTCGGACAGGGTCCGGACCGAAATACGGATGTCTTTCCGTTCGGCAAACACAAAGAACGACTCACATACCTCCCGCACAAAAGCCACATAATCGCCGTGCGACAGGTTGAGGGTTTCGCGCTGTACATCTAATTTGCGAAAATCGAGCAACTGATTCACCAGATGGAGCAACTGCACCGCGTTGCGATGGACCGTTGACAACTTAGCGGCAACTTCGGTATGACGGTATTCTTTCAGCAACTTCTCTACCGGAGTGATCACCAGGGACAACGGCGTGCGGAAGTCGTGACTGATGTTGGTAAAGAACCGCAGCTTCATTTCATCCATCGTGTGTTGCCGCTCGGCTTCCATCTCAATGCGTTGCACGCGAAGTTTCTCCGCGTGCTTCCGTCGCATCTGACGGATAAGCAACCACACCAGCCCTATACTCAGAAGAGCATAACACAGATAGGCATACGCCGAACGCCACAACGGAGGATGGATCACGATCCGCAGCGACTCCGGCTCTTCGTTCCAGAACCCGTCGCTGTTGGCAGCCTTCACTTCCAACAGATATTTTCCCGGAGAGAGGTTGGTGAAGGTCAGACGACTTTCCGAAGTATAGATCCAGTCGGAGTTAAGCCCCTCTATCCGATAGGCATACTGCGTTTTGGAAGGCTGAGCATAATCCAACGCGGAATATTCGATGAAAAAGATACGGTCCGCATAGTTCAGGTCCAGCCGTCTTACCTCATTGAGACTACGCTCCAAAACCTTCCGGCCCTCGTAGAGGGAGTTTACCTCTATCTGCTGATTGCCGATGCGCAACCCGGTAAAGACCACCCGGGGAGAGTACTTGTTATACACCATCCGGGAAGGAGTGATCACATGATAGCCTCCCGATCCGCCCACGATGATCTGGCCGTTGCCGCGCTTGTAGATCGAACGCCCGTCAAAATTGCCCAGCAATCCGTCCGCATTGTCGTAATTATACGCCGTCCACTCAAAATTCTTATGCACCGGATCGGTCTGCATGATCAGGTGAGTGAGCCCCGAACTGGTGAGTATCCACATATTTTTGTGCTCATCCTCCACAATGCCGCGAACGATATTGTCCTGCAAACCCTCATCACGTTGGAGGTAATAGATACTATCTGTATGCTGGTCATACACACTTAGCCCCTGATTGCCTCCTACCCAGAGCAATCCCCGGCTGTCTGCATAGAGACAGTTGATAAAAAGATCGGAAAAAGATTGTGTGCCTTTGCGGTTGCCGTGTCGTTTTTCATACCGACGGGTCTGCGTGTCCACTATATCCACCCCATACGCCGTACCCACATAGAGGGTCTGCCCGTCGCAATGCAGATCGGTAATACAGTCCTCTTCTATGTTCCGGTCGAAGGGTTCGAACCTTTTTTCCGCGCGTCATATACATGCAGCCCACGGCGGAGCGTACCCGCCCAGATATTCCCCTGCGGATCTTCCTGCAAAGCCCAGATATTATTATCGGTGAGTGTACCGCCGGCCTGATCGAAATGAATGAACCGATCCTTTTCCCGGAGCGTGATCCCGTCTAAGAAAGTCCCGATCCAGAGCCGGTCGGAAGAGTCGTGCAACAGGGACACGATCACATTCCCGGAGAGCGACGAAGCGGATGCCCCTTCACTGTAACGACGTACGCTCTGTGTAGAAGGGTCTACCTGCAACACACCGTTACCATCTGTTCCCAGCCAGAGCCCCCCTTTCCGGTCTTCACTGATGGCATTGATATCAAATTTATACGCTCTGCCGTTGGCATCGGTGAGGTAATAGACCGGAAATTTCTGAAAGATCTCGCTGTAATAAGAAATCCCTTTTTTGAAACTCCCCAGCCAGATGATCCCCTCATCGTCCCGGTATATGGAAACAATGCTGTTGCTGCAGACAGAGGTAGGTATATCGGAATGATGATTTACATGGATGGTCTTTCCCGGATCGCGCAGATAGATATGGATCCCACCGTGATCCGTAGCGATCCAGACGTTGCCGTTGAGATCCTCTGCCAGGCCACGGATCATATCGTGACTCAGGGTATACAAGGGAGATTGTCTGCTGAAATGACACCATTGGCTATCCGCGCTGCTCCAACGCCACAGGCCCTGTGCCGAATCAGAATAGATCCAGAGATCTTCACGGGTATCCGCGAAAAGCGAAAGAGACTCACCGGAAAAAGCGGCACGCTCCTGCAAATCGTTATTGCGGTAGATCACTTCTCCCGTAGAGATCTGCAGAAGTTCCAGAAGTCCCGTACGGTGCAACAGGTAATAATAATCTCCCTGATTGGTCATAGCAGTGATCTCACCGGGAGTGATGCCACTATCGCCTCCCTCCTGGCGGAACACACGCAGAGCAGCTTCGGCAAAGCGGTAGTAATAGAGGCTGGCACCGTCGTACACCCAGAGATCTTTCCGTGTATCCAGATGGATAAAGCGCGCCTCTCCCGGCAACACAATCCCCAGTTGCCGCAACTGATCGCGGTAGTCACGGATAAAGCTGTCTGTCTGCCGGTCGTATAATATATATCGATCCTCCCGCAATTTCATCCACAGATAACCCCTGGCATCCTCCTGGATCTGATAGATCGCATCCTGAAGCATACTGTGCTCTGCCTGCTGGCTGTAATAGTGCTTCATGCGGTAACCGTCGTACCGATTGAGACCGGAATGTGTACCGAACCACATAAACCCCTCGCTGTCTTTGAAGATACAGTGGATCTGATTGTTGGAAAGTCCGTCGGCCACTCCCAGGTGTCTGAATTGCAGAGATTCCTGGGAACGCACAGGCAAAGATAGGGTCAGTAAGCATCCCAGAATATATAGGTATCGTCTCAACATGGCTGTGTAGGGTATTAGTTTCCACAAAGATAAAACGAAGTTACCAACAAATGAAACACACCCTGAGAAATAAACAGGTTTTAAGTGATGTGCACAAAAAGGAACAGGCAGAAGACAATGAATAAAAATAAGATCTGATTTTTTCAGAGAAAAAACCATCCATTTGGAAAAAGTTTAGTTATAAAATCAAATATATTACTTACATTTGACATTATGCACCCTAAAAACACAGATAATATGCACAACAAGAGAAAACGCTATTTCCTGTCTGAAGAAGATATTCCCTGTTACTGGTACAACATTCAGGCAGATATGGAAAACAAACCGATGCCTCCTCTGCATCCCGGTACCAGACAACCTCTGAAAGCGGAGGACCTCTTTCCGATCTTTGCCGAAGAACTTTGCCACCAGGAACTGAACCAGACAGATGCCTGGATAGAGATCCCGGAAAAGGTAAGAGAGATGTATACCTACTACCGGAGCACCCCCCTGGTACGTGCCTACGGACTGGAACAAGCATTAGGTACTCCGGCGCATATCTACTTCAAGAACGAAAGCGTGAGCCCGGTGGGTTCGCATAAGCTCAACTCCGCGCTGCCCCAGGCCTATTATTGCAAAGAGCAGGGAGTGACACACATCACCACTGAGACAGGGGCCGGACAGTGGGGCGCGGCGCTGGCCTACGCGGCAAAGATATTCGGTATCGAGGCAGCGGTATATCAGGTGAAGATCAGTTACGAACAGAAACCCTACCGCCGTAGCATTATGCAGACCTATGGAGCACAGGTAACCCCTTCTCCTTCTATGTCGACCCGCGCGGGAAAAGACATCCTGACTGCCCATCCCAATTACCAGGGTTCGCTGGGGACAGCCATTTCGGAAGCCATCGAACTGGCCCTGTCCACCCCCAACTGTAAATATACACTCGGATCAGTACTGAATCATGTAGCCCTGCACCAGAGCGTGATCGGGCTGGAAGCGGAGAAACAGATGGAGATGGCCGGAGAATATCCCGACATCGTGATCGGCTGTTTCGGAGGAGGTTCCAACTTCGGAGGTATTTCATTCCCCTTCCTGCGTCACAACATCAGGGAAGGAAAGCATACCCGGTTTATAGCCGCCGAACCCGCCTCCTGTCCCAAACTGACCCGTGGAAAATTCTGCTACGACTTCGGCGACGAGGCGGGATATACTCCTCTATTGCCGATGTATAGTCTGGGACACAACTTCGCGCCGGCCAACATCCATGCCGGAGGTCTCCGTTACCACGGAGCAGGTACCATCGTGTCTCAGCTGCTCAAAGACGGATTGATAGAGGCGGTGGATATCCAACAATTAGAATCATTTGAAGCCGGATGCCTCTTTGCCGAAGCGGAAGGCATCATCCCCGCGCCGGAATCGAGCCACGCCATCGCGGCCACCATCCGGGAGGCAATGAAATGCAAAGAGACCGGAGAAGAAAAAGTGATCCTCTTCAACCTTTCCGGACACGGGCTCATCGATATGACCGCCTACGACAATTACCTGTCGGGAAACCTGGTGAACCATGAGTTGAGCGACGAACAGATAGCGAAGAACCTGAAAGACATGGAAAAAATAGACTGATGCCTCCTGTACAGGGAAGTTTTGAATTATAAGTGGTAAGCTATCTATGTAAAGCCACAGGATCGTCTGAAGTAGCTTTACGATGAACCAATGACCGGCAAAGTCAGAAGACTGGAACTGTATGTTAAATCGTAATTCAGTAAACCTCTCCGCTTTGCTGGCCGTTGGATCTCATTTTACCGCTACCCCGATAGACGCTTCCCATCTGTAATCTGATCAACCCGGACACGGACTTTTGAGCTGTATGCCAAACATTTCCGTCCTACTTTCGGGTACAGATCATTTTTTGAGACTTTATGTGTTTTACACAGAAACTGATTTTATGGACTAAAAACGCGAAAACAAACCGGACTCTACATAAAAACGCTAAAAAACATCCGGAAAAAGAAAGAGAAAATCACTACTTTTAACCCTACATCCAACCTTCCACAACTGCTATTACACAAAACTAAAAGCTGACTGCACAAAATTAACAGGAACATATGGTTTTTTAAATATACCGGAAACAATCCGATAGCACAAACCTGGACCGATCCTGTAATTTAGCTCCCAGGAAAAATGAAGTGCAACCTTACATTCATCTATTATGGAAAAGTTATTAAAACCCTTTTTGATAGTCCAGTTTATGCTAATCTGCTGGACTTTACAAGCACAAAACACAACCGTTACCGGAAAGGTAACTGACAGCGATGGCATGGAAGTCATCGGAGCCAATGTAACCCTGAAAGGCACCTCTGGAGTAGGTACCATTACCGACCTGGATGGTATATACACCTTACAGGTCTCCGATCCGGCCCAGGCTATCCTTGTAGTAACGTATATCGGAATGCAGACCCAGGAAGTAGCGGTCAACGGCAGAAACCGGGTAGATATCTCCCTGAAAGCAGATGCCGTATTGCTGGACGAAGTAGTAGCCGTGGGATACGCCAGTGCCAAACGTCGTGATCTGACAGGTCCGGTGTCTTCTATACAAGGAGAAGAGATCAGCAAGATCCCTGTCACCAACGTGAGCCAGGCATTGGCCGGACGTATTCCCGGTGTACAGGTGATCCAGTCGGAAGGCTCGCCTGACGCGGAAATATCGATCCGCGTGCGCGCGGGGGGGGGATGTCTATTACACAAAGCAACGAACCTCTGTATATCATAGACGGTTTTCAGAGTGAGAACGGGCTCAGCGGACTGGACCCCAGTGACATCGCCTCTATCGATGTATTGAAAGATGCCTCTACCACCGCTATCTACGGATCGGCCGGAGCCAACGGAGTGATCCTGATCACGACCAAGTCAGGTAAAGAAGGACGGGCTACCGTAAGCTATGACATGTATTATGGATTCAAGAAACTGACCAAACGCTTGGATGTTTTGTCTACACTCGAATTTGTGAAATTAGAGTATGAGCGGGCCCAGACAGCCGGTGACCAGGAACGTATCAATTTCCTCGGGTATTACGGAGATAAATACAACGAGGACAAAGGCAGCATCATAGACCAGATGTACAGTGCCTACGCCACGCTGGAAGATGTATATGGTAACCGCGCGGGAATCAACTGGCAGGACGAAGTCTTTGGCCGTACTCCAACTTCGCAAAATCACCGGGTAAGCATCAGCGGAGGCAACAAATCTTCTAATTATAATGTATCCGTATCGCACAGCGATGACGAAGGGATCATGCAGGGAAGCGGACTAGCCCGTACCAACATACGTGCCAAATTTACCCAGGAAGTGAACAAACGCTTGCAGTTTACCTTCAATGCCAACTATATACATGAGAAGACCGAAGGCATGGGTTCGCTCAACGAAACCGGCTATTTCAGTCGTATGCAGCACATCCTGCAATACCGTCCGATCTTAGATAAATACGGGGACGACAACGAACTGCTGACTTCACAGAAAGACCCTATCCGTGACGATGACAGTGGCAACCAGATGCAGGATCCATTGGTATCTATCCGGGCGGAAGAGCGTAAAAAGGTGAATAAAAACCTGCAGATCAACGGAGAAATACAGTTCAAGTTGATGGAAAACCTGATCTATCGCGGATCGGTAGGACTGCGCAACCGGACGCAGAACGAAGATTTGTTCTATCATTCAGACAGTCGCCAGGCCATCAACAGCGGTGCTCCCTACGGGACCAAGAATATATATACCTATGACGGATGGCAATACAACAACACACTTACCTACACGCCTAAACTCCCTAAAGCACATAGCCTTGACATCCTGCTGGGACAGGAAGACTATATGCTGGACAGCAAATCGCTCAGAGTGACCAACACCAACTTCCCGGAAGACAACTTCGGACTGGAAGACATCTCTCTGGGTACCACTCCGGCCGTACCGACCAATACGCACTATCGGTATCGCAAGATCTCTTTCTTCGGACGTGCCAACTACAACCTCCGGAACAAGTACCTGGCTACCTTCACACTGCGTACCGACGGATCGAACCGTTTTGGTAAGAACAACCGGTGGGGATACTTTCCGGCAGCTTCTGTGGCCTGGCACGCTTCGGAAGAGGCATTTATCAAAAACCTGAATGTATTTTCCAACCTGAAACTACGGTTCGGATACGGTATGGCCGGAAACGACAACATCGGCAGCTACCGTTCGCTCGCGCTGATGAGCTCGGGAAATACCGTACTGGGCAATCAATTAGTCAACTACTACTCCAGCTATCAGCTACCCAATCCGGATCTGAAATGGGAAACCAACCTGACGGCTAACTTCGGTATTGAAATGGGATTCCTCAACCAACGCATACAGACCACTATCGATGTGTACAACAACGAAACCAAAGACCTGTTGCTGAACATGAAACTTCCCTCCCAATCGGGATACCAGACTGTAATGAGAAACATCGGTAAGACCCGCAACCGGGGGATTGAGGTGCTGATCAACACGCAGAACATAGCGACTAAGAACTTCAGCTGGGACACCAGCCTTAACTTCTCGCACAACAAGAACAAAGTGATTGCCCTGGCAGACACCGATTACTTTACCGAACGCTCGGGATGGGCCAATGACTCCGAATTCAATGATGACGATTATATCATTGAAATAGGCAAAGCGATGGGAAATATGTACGGGTACAAGCTGGATGGTAAAGGTATCTATATGGTAGATGAATTTTACTGGAGTGACGATAACAACGGATATATTCTCAAAGGATCGGATGAGTATGACAAAGACATACAACCGGGAAGCTGGAAATTCCAGGATATCGACGGTGTACCGGGCATCACCAGCGACGACAAGACTGTGATCGGAAATGCCAATCCCGACCTGATCGGAGGTATAGTGAATAACTTTACCTACAAGGGTTTCGACCTGTCTATCGGATTCAACTTCCAGATCGGAGGCAATATGTACAATGCCAATAAGATGTACTTTACAAAGATGAACAACAAACACCGGAATTCACTCTCCAACGCAGCCCGGCGATTCACCTATATCGATGAAACAGGCCGCAATGTATTCAGTGACCCGGAAAAACTGGCAGCTATAAATACCAATGCCTCATACGCGTCTATCGACGGATCGGCCAACCTGGCTCTGCACTCGGGCTACATCGAGAACGCGTCGTTCCTGCGTCTAAACAACGTGACATTCGGCTACACATTGCCCCGAGCGCTGACACAGAAATTCTATGTAAACAACCTGCGGTTCTATGCTTCGGCATACAATCTGCTCACCATTACAGGATATTCGGGCTATGATCCGGAAGTGAACAACAAACCGAACGGCGGACTGACTCCGGGAGTAGACTGGGGAGCCTATCCGCGTAGTATGTCCTTTGTTTTTGGTGCGAACCTTACTTTTTAACCCCATCTAAACGAATGAAATTATGAAAACAAAAAACATAAAAAACAGCCTCTGCCCAACGCTTTGTATAGCCCTGTCGGTGCTGGTCTTTACCGCCTGCTCGGATCTGTTGACGGAGGAGACTTACGGAAAACACAATTCGGATACCTATTTTGAAAATACCGAAAAACTGGAAATGGCACTCAACGGTGTATATGCCATCTTTAACCGTCAGGACCTTTACGGACAATACTGGATGGTATACGATTGTGATACGGATATTTCACACATCAACGGATCAGGCACAGGGCATGTAGCCCGCGACCTGGGGCACTACAATACCTATACGGAACACTCCTGGTTACAGGAAAGCTGGATATCCTATTACGAAGGCATCGACCGCGCCAATACGATCCTGGAAAAGAAAGAAGATGTGCAGATCGAAGACGAAGCAGATCAGAAACTATTCGATCGTCTGGTGGCACAGACCAAAGTGTTGCGCGCCATGTGTTTCTTTGATCTGACCTTGTTGTGGGGAGATGTACCGATGAAACTTACTCCGTCGAAAGCAAGTGAAGATTTCATGCAACCCCAGACACCCCGTGACGAAGTGTACGCGCAGATCATCACTGATCTGGAAGAGGCTATACCCGATCTGTCCTGGCACGATGAAGCGGGTCAGCAGTATGAACGCATCTCCAAAGGCGCGGCGATGGGACTACTGGCAAGAGCTTATCTCTACAGAGGAGGATATTCGCTGCACAACAACAATGGGGTAGGCACCATGAAACGCCCGGATAATTACCAGGAATATTACCGCAAAGCGCAAAGTGTGTTGAACGAACTTATCAATTCCGGCAAACACAGCCTGCTGGAAGGAGAAACGGTAGACGGCGAATTCCGCAGCGGATACGAGAAAACCTTCCGCAATATGTGTGAAACGATTTACAATCCGTACGAAAACATCTGCGAGTTCTCCTTCTTCACCCCCACCGGACAAAACTACGGTTCGTTCATGGGGACATACAACGGCCCGGAGATCAGTGACCAGTCTATTTACGGAAGGGCCAACTCATTTATCAAAACCCATTGCTTCTTCTACGATATGTTCGAGGATGCCGACCTGAGAAAAGAGGTAGCGATAGCTACATTCAGTATCAATGCGTCGAGCGAGATCGTAGAGATTGAAAGACTCAAAAGTCAGAACTGGGCCCCGGGAAAATGGCGTCGTAACTGGCATACAAATACGGTGAAGAACAACAACCTGACAGATGTGAACTGGGTAGTGCTACGCTATGCGGATGTGCTGCTGATGAGTGCCGAGGTAGAAAACGAACTGAACGACGGCCCCAATGATACGGCCATCGAACGCACAAACCAGGTACGCCGCCGGGCTTTTGGTAAACCCTATCTGACAAAGAATACGGAAGTAGACCTGAAACAAAGCGATTTCTCCGGCAAAGAAGATTTCTTCACCTTCCTGACGGAAGAGCGGGCACGCGAACTCTGCTTCGAAGGATTGCGCAGGCAGGATCTGATCCGCTGGAACCTGCTCGAAAAAGCGATCAGAAATACACATGAACAGTTCCTGGATTATTTCAACGCCGCAAACGGCAACTCTTATATCTTCCGGGCAGGTGAATTCTTTACTCCGGGTAAGCACGAATTATATCCTATTCCCGCACGTGAAGTAAGAGAAACAAAAGGAGCGTTGATACAAAATCCGGGATATACGAACGCGGAAGAATAAAAGGATTTACGATCTACTGAACCAACGGTCAGCAAAGCTAAGTACGAGGTACGATGGATAGTAGTTTATATAATTATAGCCTTAATTCTATAAAAATGGATGAAATAGGTATTTTTCATATAATTCAGGACATACACATTTTGTTTTCAGCCGGATATAGGTATTAGTTTGTACAATTATAAGTTTAGTGATTTCAATCGTAAATCGTAAATCAGTAAATTGTAAATTAAGGGAAGGGTGTGGTTTCTCCACGCCTTTTCCTTATATTTGGATTACCAAACCGGAAGACACGTCATGAACAGAAAAACAATTTATTTTTGCCTGACTTTTATCGCATGGCTTAACTCTCTATCGGCTTCCGCTTTCACCGCGGAACCCATCTCTTTCCAGCACATCGGTCTCAGAGAAGGATTGTCGCAAAGTACAGTCTTCTCCATCGCCCAGGACCAACAGGGCCATATGTGGTTTGCTACATACGACGGGGTGAATAAGTACGACGGATACGAGTTCAAAGTCTACCAGCACGACAGCAACAACCCGTTGTCACTGGCCAACGACATTGCCCGGGTAGTACGCACAGACAGCCGGGGCAGGATATGGATCGGTACGCGTGACGGTCTCTCCCTGTACGATGCCGGGAAAGACCATTTCCGCAATTACTTCTACGAAACCCAGGAAAAGAAAACCCAGATCAATGACATTATAGAGGTGGAAGAGAATACCCTGCTGACTGCCACTCCGGAAGGTCTGTTCTTCTTCCGGACAGGGGAAAGCCGTTTCGTAGCGGACTCATTAAGCCCTGCTTTCCACAGGCTCGACGCCACTACCCTCAGACGCGAAGGGGAGCAGATCTACATCGGAACATACGAAGGATTGTATCTCTACTCCATCGCTTCGGGCGAACTGAATCCGGTGACACAGGCGCTGGAACAGAAACGCATACAATCCGTACTCCGGCAGTCGCCCATCCGTCTGTGGGTAGCTACCGAAGGAGCGGGACTCTATCTGGTGAACCCGCTCAACGGAGAGGTAGTGAAAAACTACCGTCACACTCCCGGAGATCCGAAAAGCATCAGTTCCAACTACATACGCTCCCTGGCATTGGACGCGCAGAACAGGCTCTGGATCGGAACCTTCAACGATCTGAATATCTACGACGAAAGCAACGACTCCTTCCGGTCTTATACCAACGATCCGGTAGACGATACCAGCCTCTCGCAAAATTCGGTACGGAGTATATTCAAAGACAGCCAGGGCGGTATGTGGCTGGGCACCTATTTCGGCGGACTGAACTACTACCATCCGCTGAAAAACCGTTTCCGCCACATCCGGCAGATCCCTTACAGGAACTCTCTCAATGAGAACATTGTCAGCTGCATGGTGGAAGACGAACGGGGCCATCTGTGGATAGGGACCAACGACGGTGGTGTCAACCTCTACGATCCGCAGCAGGAGAAATTCGTCCATTACACCCTGCCCTTAGACGCGCGGACAGGGATCGGCTCCAACAACGTCAAAGCCATCTATGTAGACGAGCCCGCGGGCAAAGTATACATCGGTACACACGCCGGAGGATTATATACCCTGGATCGCAACAGCGGACGGATCAGCTCGCACCACAGCCGCAACAGCGACCTGCCGGACGACAACGTCTATGCCATCACTCCCGCGGAAGACGGCTGGTTGTGGCTGGGTACCCTGGCGGCGCTGGTACGCTTCCACCCCGGCCGCCAGCTGTTTCAGACCATACACCAGGAGGCCGGCGGAAAACCGTTTACCCACAAACAGATCACCTGCCTGTTCCGGGATTCACGCGACCGGTTGTGGATCGCCGGCGAAGAAGACGTGTCGGTCTATCGCTGGCAGGACGGCGCGCTTTATCCCGCCACGTTGCCTGTGACCGACCTGCCTCTGCGACATATGTTCACCCATTGCATCCACGAAAGCGCGGAGGGGGTCTTCTGGATAGGTACCCGGCAAGGTGTATACCGCTATTCGGAAAAAGACAGGACCATCCGTCACTATACCACCCACCAGGGACTTCCCAACAATGTGGTCTATGGCATCCTGGAGGATAGCTTCGGACGCCTCTGGATGAGTACCAACAAGGGACTGGCCTGTATGCAGACGGAAACAGAAAAATTCAGGAATTTTACGGAGGCAGACGGACTGCAAAGCAACCAGTTCAACTCCTTCTCTTACTGCCGTACCTCGGCCAGACAATTCTACTTCGGAGGGATCAACGGGATCACCGTATTCCGTCCGGAACTGCTGCTGGATAATCCGCATACACCGCCCGTGATCATCAACCGGCTGCGACTTTTTCACCGTACCGTGCGTCCCGACGACGAAACAGGCATCCTGAACCGTCACATCAGCCTGACCGACCGGATCACACTGACCGCCGCCCAGAGTTCTTTCGCACTGGACTTTGTGGTGTCTAACTACATTGCCGGGCCACACAACACATTCGCCTACCAACTTCAGGGGTACGACAAAGAGTGGTATGAACTCACCGATATACGCAGCGTCTCCTACTCCAACCTGCCTCACGGTACTTACCGTTTTCTGGTGAAAGCAGCCAACAACGACGGCTTGTGGAATCATACTCCTACTGAACTGGAGATCGTGATCCTGCCTGTCTGGTACAGGACATGGTGGGCCATACTCCTCTTTTTCCTGATCTTCTGCACCGTATCCATACAGATCATCCGTTTCTTCTGGATGCGTCAGCAGATGAAAAGTCAACTGGAGATGGAACGTAAAGACAAGGAACGCCAGGAGGAGATCAATCAGATGAAAATGCGTTTCTTTATCGATATTTCACACGAACTGCGCACCCCACTCACCCTGATCATGGCACCTCTGCAAGAGGTACTCAACCGGGTCACCGATCGCTGGACACGCAATCAGCTGGAGCACATCCGCCGCAATACCAACCGCCTGCTCCATCTGGTGAACCAGCTGATGGACTACCGCCGGGCGGAGTTGGGTGTCTTCCGTCTGCAAGTCAGACAAACGGAAATCCATGCAACGGTAAAAGAGATCTTCCTGATGTACGACAAAGCGGCACGAACCAAAAACATCCGATATACCCTGCACAGCGAAACGGAAGGGAAACTCTACCTTGCCGATACCAATTTTGTAGAACTGATGTTGCACAACCTGCTTTCCAACGCCTTCAAGTTTACAGGAGAAGGAAAAAGCATTGAGGTCACGCTGAAAGAAGAAGACGGGTGGCTGCTCCTGCGGGTTTGTGATACGGGCAAAGGAATACCGCTTCACAAACAGAAGAAAATATTCGAACGATTCTACCAGATAGGCAACGAACATACCGGAAGCGGCATCGGTCTTTCTGTGGTACAACGGCTGGCCGAACTGCACCACGGACACATAGAAGTAGAAAGCGAAGAGGGGCAGGGCAGCAGTTTCACGATCTGCCTGCCGCAACAAGCCGCAACCTACCTGCCGGAAGAATGGGCCGACGCCCACAGCGAAACCGCCACCCTCTCCTACACCACTAACGCGCCGGAAATGTATGTCCTGGATACCGACAAAAACGAAGAGATGCCGGTAGAAGAACAAGGAGAGAAAAAAGGCACATTACTTCTGGTAGAAGACAACCCCGAGATCCTGCGCTACCTGCGCGAAGGCCTGTCTGCACAGTATCGCATCCTGACAGCCGGACACGGTGAAGAGGCACTCGAACGGCTGAAAGAGGAAGAGGAGATAGATATGGTGATCACAGATGTGATGATGCCCGTCATGGACGGCATACGACTCTGTAAAACACTGAAACAGAATATCCGCACTTGTCACATCCCGGTACTGATCCTGTCGGCCAAAGGCGAACTGAAAGATCAGCAGGAAGGACTGAATGTAGGAGCAGACGACTACATACCCAAACCCTTTACACTCTCTATCCTCACTACCAAAGTACAGAATATTCTGCGTACCCGCCGGGGAATCATCGATCATTATGTCCAGTCGGGAAGTATCGAACCGGAAAAGATCACTTTCAATGCGCTGGACGAAGAATTGCTCCGCAAAGCGGTAGCCGTTGTGGAAAAACACATGGATGATATCGAGTTCACCGCCGACGAGTTCGCCAGAGAGATGAACATGAGCCGTTCCAACCTGCACCTCAAACTGAAAGCGGTCACCGGGGAATCCACTATCGATTTTATCCGGAAGATCCGTTTCAACGAAGCGTGCAAATTGCTGCGCGACGGGCGTTATTCCATTGCACAGGTAAGCACCATGGTAGGGTTCAACACTCCCTCCTATTTCGCTACCAGCTTCAAGAAATATTTCGGGCCTGCCCACGGAATACATCAAAAGCATACGCGGATAACAAAACTGATAGTAAATTCAACAAAACTGAAAGACATTGAACCTCTATTTTATTCCTTTCAACAATTCAGGACAAGCAGAAATAAGTCATGTGCTATTTTTGCTTCCATTACGGAGAGGACAGGCTGATCTCTGTTTCCTACTCCGGAGAACAGGAGAAACAGATCCGGTCACCGGGAAAAATCTCCTGACAGAAAAGTTGAACCGTTAAAATATGAGGAATAAATACGTATGAAAAAAGACTCTTATTACTGGCGGCAAGTGCTGCCCTGATCTTTACCGGATGCCGGAAAGAAACAGACCCGTCCTACAGTTGGGTCCGGAAAGGTATAGAAACAGCCACGGCACAACTTCTCCGGACTTCCGGCGAAGTAGCCCACACCGGGATGCTGCCCCGCTCCATCTGGGTAGGATATGATATGGATTTTTTGTGTGCGCAACTGGAACGGGACCCGGCCACATTCAAAGACTCGCTACGGGTGATGCCCGTGGAGAAGCTGGGCGAACGCCGGCTCTGCCACATCTATGACTGGACCAGCGGCTTTTATCCCGGTACGCTCTGGTATCTGTATGAACTGACGGGCCATCCGGAACTTCTCCGGTATGCCACCCACTTCACCAACCTGCTTTATCCGGTAAGGGAATACACGGGTACACACGATCTGGGTTTTATGATCAATTGCAGTTTCGGCAACGCGGCCCGTCTGGCGCCGCACGACTCCATCGCGCCGATCCTGGTACAGACAGCAGATAACCTGATCTCCCGTTTTGATCCGGAGATCGGATGTATCCGTTCGTGGGATTTCGGATGGTGGAATTTCCCGGTGATCATTGATAATATGATGAATCTCGATCTGCTCTTTGAGGCATCACGCATCACCGGCAATCCCAAATACCGGGAGGTAGGCATCAAACACGCGCTGGTGACCATGGAGCATCATTTCCGGCCGGATCATTCTTCGTACCATGTGGTAAGCTACCACAACGATGGTACGGTAGAGGCACAGGAAACGCATCAGGGGAAGAACCACGAATCTTCCTGGGCACGCGGACAAGCATGGGCACTCTACGGATACATATCCTGTTATCAGGAAACAAGCAACCCAACCTTCCTGAAAAAAGCAGAAGATATCGCGCGGTTCATTATGGAACGAGTCACCACCGAAGATCGTATTCCCTACTGGGACTATGACGCACCCGACATGCCAGACACTCCGAGAGACGCTTCGGCAGCCTCTGTCACGGCATCGGCACTAATCGAACTAAGCAAACTGGCCAGTGACGGACAGAAGTACCTGGACTATGCGGAAACTTTACTGATAAACCTCTCAGGACCCGCATATCTGGCAAACCCCGGAGAAAATCAAGGTTTCATCCTGATGCATTCCACCGGCTCACTGCCCAACGGATCGGAAATAGATACTCCGCTGAATTATGCTGACTATTATTACCTGGAAGCACTGAAACGCTATATGGATCTGAAAGGAATAAAGAGATTTACGATCTGACAAACCCACGGTCGACGCAGTCAACCAGGCGGTCAGCAACGCTAATTACGATGTACGATTGATATTCGTTTTGTATAAAAGAATATCGTCTGAATCGTAACCGATAAACCATCCACGACCGCAGATCGCAGATCTCCTGAATGATCAAACCTAAAAATAATTAGTATGAACTACCTGTCAAAAAAACTCTTATATATCATCTGCCTGATCTGCACCACCGGATTGCAGGCACAACAATTACGCCCGGAAGTATTCTCTCTGATAGACCTCAACTATCCGGGGCTGGAACAAGTAAGATCCCTGCATCAGGCAGGTAACGACGCTGCCGCGGCAGAAGCACTACTGGCCTATTACCGCCAGCGCGACCACATCAACCACCCGGATGTGGATCTCAACAACGTAACGATCGGTAAGCAGGAACAGCAATGGGCCGATGACGCGCTGGAGCATACATTCTTTGTCCACAAAGGCTACCAGCCCTCATACAACTACGGCGAAGACATCGACTGGCAATACTGGCCCGTCAAAGACAATGAACTCCGCTGGCAGTTGCACCGCCACAAATGGTTCTCCCCGATGGGAAAAGCCTACCGGGTGTCCGGCGACGAAAAATACGCCCGGGAATGGGTACACCAATATATGGATTGGATCATCAAAAATCCATTGAAAGAGGTAGATAAACAGCAATACGAACTCATCAGCAACGGTGAAGTGAAAGGAGAAGCGGAGAATGTGCGTTTTGCCTGGCGTCCGCTGGAGGTGAGCAACCGTCTGCAAGACCAGACAGGTCAGTTCCTTTATTTCCTACCTTCTCCCTCTTTCACACCGGAATTCCTGACCGAATTCTTAGTCAATTACCACCGTCATGCCCTGCATATTTCAGCCAACTATTCCGACAAAGGCAATCACCTGTTGTTCGAAGCCCAACGCATGATCTACGCAGGGGCTTTCTTCCCCGAATTCAAAGAAGCCGAGGCGTGGAGAAAAAGCGGTATTGAAGTATTGAACCGGGAGATTGACGTACAGGCGTATCCCGACGGCGGACATTTTGAACTCGACCCGCACTACCACCTGGCCGCGATCAATATCTTCTGTAAAGCACTCTTTATGGCGGATGTGAACGGATTCAGGAATGAATTTCCGGCCAGTTACCTGGATACCATAGAAAATATGATCCTTTTCTACATGAACATCTGCTTCCCGGATTATACCAATCCGTGCTTCAGTGATGCCAAACTGGGCGATCGCAAAAATGAGCAGAAAAACTACCTTATCTGGAACCGGATATTTCCGGACAACCAGCAGATCCGTTACATGGCCACAGGTGGAAAAGAAGGATCGCTCCCTAACCACCTTTCCAAAGCCTTCACACATTCCGGATTCTTTGTTTTCCGCAACTCCTGGAAAGAAGAAGCCACAGTGATGGTACTGAAAGCCGGACCGCAAGGGTTCTGGCATTGCCAGCCAGACAACGGAACGTTCGAATTGTGGTTCAACGGCCGCAATCTCTTCCCCGACTCGGGAGCGTATGTCTATGCCGGAGAAGGTGAAGTGATGCAATCGCGCAACTGGTTCCGCCAGACCCGGGTGCACAACACCCTGACTCTGGACGGACGCAACTTAGACACAACCGAGTCGGTGTGTCTGTACTGGCAGGGAGAGGGAGAGGTACAGACCTTAGTGACTGAAAATCCCTCTTACGAAGGACTGCGACACCGACGCACTGTCTTCTTTGTAGATAACACCTATTTCGTTGTGGTAGACGAAGCCATTGGCAACGCCACAGGAGAAGTCAATCTGAACTATCAATTGTGTGAAGGGGAGGTAAAGATCGACGCGAACCGTCATATCCTGCTTTCACAATTCGAAGGCGACAGCAATGTCAAGCTCCAGTGTTTCGCGGAAAAAGGAACTACCCTGCGTGAAGAAGAGGGCTGGCGTTCCACCGCCTACCGCCAACGGGTGGAACGTACGGCTGTCTCTTTCAATACTCCCAAAAAGCAAGGAGATACCACCCGGTTCATCACTGTGATCTATCCGGCGAAAGATGCAGCGCAGGCACCTCAGCTATCTGCTAAGTTCACAACAAAAAAAATTCAGTGAGAACCGTGTGGACGTAGAAGTGAAAGTAGACGGTAAAAGCCGCAGACTAAGTTGCGAATGGCAAAGAGATTGACGATCGGAGACGCTTCGCTATTTACGATTGGACGATTGACAATTTACGATTGATATTACATAAATTATAAATAAAGATATGTATCACGATTATATCACTAATCCAGGGAAATTGTTTAAGGTGAAGTTAATCCCTTCAAAAGAGTTACTTCAATCGTAAATCGTAAATCCGTAAATCGTAAATAGCAAAGCGTCACATTGTACATCCGTAAATCGTAAATCATGAAAGCTTTTCTTCTCCTTCCTTTGGGAGCACTTGCACTGTCCTCCTGCGGCAAACAGAAAGAGGAACCCCGCCGGCCCAACATCCTGTTTGTGATGACCGACGACCACACTACACAGGCCATTTCCTGTTACGGAAGTAAGCTGGTAGAGACCCCGCACATGGACCGGCTGGCAGCCGAAGGGATACGCTTCGACAATTGCTATGCCGTGAACGCGCTGTCCGGCCCCTCACGGGCGTGTATCCTGACGGGCAAATTCAGCCACATCAACGGATTCCGGGACAACTCCTCGGTATTCGACGGAGACCAACCCACCTTCCCGAAGATGCTCCGGGAAGCAGGCTATGAGACCGCGATCGTAGGCAAATGGCACCTGATCTCCGAACCACAGGGATTCGATTTCTGGAGCATCCTCAGCGGCCAGCACGAACAGGGAGATTATTACGATCCCGACTTTCTGGAGAACGGCAGTCCGGTGACAGAGAAGGGGTATGTAACAGATATTGTCACCGACAAAGCGATCCGTTTCCTCGAAGAGCGTGACAAAGAGAAACCGTTCTGCATGATGGTACATCACAAGGCTCCGCATCGCAACTGGATGCCTGCGCCCCGCCATCTGGGACTATTTCATGAAACTGTTTTTCCCGAACCGGACAATCTCTTCGATACCTACGAAGGACGCAGCAGTGCCGCGCACGAACAGGACATGAGCATCGCGCACACGTTGCGGGAAGACTGGGACCTGAAACTGCTCACCCGGGAAGAGATGCTCAGGGACACCACCAACCGTTTGTATAAAGTGTACCAACGGATGCCGGCTCCTGCGCAGGACAAATGGGACTCGGTCTATGCCACCCGTATCCGTGAATACCGGTCGGGCAACCTATCCGGAGACGCGCTGGTCAGCTGGAAATACCAGCAATACCTGCGCGACTATCTGGCCACCGCGCAGGCGGTAGATGAGAACATCGGTCGCCTGCTGGAATACTTAGAAAAGAGCGGAGAACTGGACAATACTGTCATTGTCTACACTTCGGATCAGGGATTCTTCCTGGGCGAGCACGGATGGTTCGACAAACGGTTTATGTACGAAGAGTGCCAACGGATGCCCTTGCTGATCCGGTATCCCAAAGCCATACAGCCGGGCAGTACAAGCAACGCCGTGGCCATGAACGTAGATTTTGCACCGACCTTTCTGGATATCGCCGGAATAGCCATTCCCGAAGAGATACAGGGTCAATCCCTGAAACCTGTTCTGGAACAGGGCGGAGAAAAACCGGAAAAGTGGCGCGAGGCCGCCTATTATCACTATTATGAGTATCCGGCAGAACATTCGGTGAAACGCCACTATGGTATACGTACAGCCACCCACAAACTGATCCATTTCTACAACGACATCGACGAATGGGAAATGTATGACCTGCGATCGGATCCCAAAGAAATGAACAACCTGTACGACAAACCGGATCAGGCGGAAACACAGGCCGCACTGCTCCGGCTGCTTCGACAAACGCAAGAGATTTACAAGGTAACCATGGACGATCCAACGGCCGACGAAGTCAATTAATATCGTAACAAATGATATATCCATACATCACGAAACAAGTACGTGTGCCGGATAAATTGTAGATATTATACGGTCAGGTCGCAGAGATTGGGGATACGATGTATTTATACGTGATCCGTAAGACATTTTTTTCTTATTCCCTCTGCAGAGAAGGGGATTACCTGTAGAGACGCACGGCGTGCGTCTCCGCGATGCAAGTCCAACAGAGAAGTGCACGTCCCCTCGGTACAAATCCAACACAGAGGTGTGCATCTCCGCAGTATAAGTCCAATAAAAAGACAATATACAACCCTCCCATCCGGCATGCTGAGACGCACGCCGTGCGTCTCTACAGAACACCGGAACAGCATATATATACTGAATATTATTATAGCCGGCTTAGTATACAAAATATATTTTTCAATCATAAATCGTAAATCATGATGGTAGACAGAAGAACTTTTCTCAAAAATACCGGATGGAGCCTCCTTGGGCTGGCCGCCTCCTCCTCGCTGCTGGGTGCCTGCGTACCCGGTAGCCGTGAAACCCGCAAGATCCTGCCTTCCGCCGGCAACCTGAGCCTGTATTGGGGAGACCTGCACAACCATTGCAACCTCACCTACGGACACGGAGACATGCGAAGTGCTTTCGAAGCTGCCCGGCAACAACTGGACTTTGTCTCTGTAACCCCACATGCGCTGTGGCCCGACATCCCGGGAGCCAACGATCCCCGCCTGAAATGGGTGATCGACTACCATACCGGAGCCTTTCGCAGGCTACGCCAGGGAGGATGGGAACAGTATGTAGCCATGACCAACGCGTACAACCGGGAAGGAAAATTCCTCACATTCCTGGGCTACGAATGCCACAGCATGGAACATGGCGATCATGTGGCACTCAACTACGACCTGGACGCTCCGTTGCTGGAATGCGAGTCTGTTCCGCACCTCAAATAGCAGCTGAAAGGCAGGAAAGCATTTGTTACCCCGCACCACATGGGATATATCGGTGGTTACCGGGGCTACAACTGGTCATGCTTCGAGCCCACACAAACTCCCTTTGTAGAGATGTATTCCCGTCACGGACTGGCCGAAAGCGACCAGGGCGACTACAACTACCTGCACGACATGGGTCCCCGCCAATGGGAAGGCACCATACAATACGGACTCGACCAGGGACACAAATTCGGAATCATGGGATCTACCGACCAGCATGCCGGCTATCCGGGCAGCTACGGCGACGGACGGATCGGACTGCTGGCTCCCTCCCTCAGCCGGGATGCGATATGGAATGCTATGGCCAACAGACAGATGTGCTGCGTCACAGGCGATAAGATCCGGATAAACTTCCACATCAACGACGCGTACATGGGAGATACCATCCGGGACAACAGTCGCCGCATCTATGTGAACGTAGAAGGAGAAAGCTGCATCGACTACGTAGATATCGTGAAGAACGGCCAGACCGTAGCCCGTCTGAGTGGTCCGCTCACTCCCGTGGCTCCGCGGGAAGAGAATATACGTTGCAAAGTGAAAGTGGAATTCGGATGGAACCGGGAAGAGAAGTATGTACACTGGCAGGGAGATCTCTCCATAGACCAAGGTGTAATACATTCCGTAACCCCGTGCTTCCGGGGAGCCGCCTACACTTCTCCGCAGGAAAATGAAACCCAGTTCGAAACAAAAGTCAACCGGATACTCTCGGTCAAAGACCAGAAAGCAGAACTGGATATGTATAGCAGTAAAAATCCCAATACCCTCACTCCTGCCATGCAGGCAGTGATTCTGGATGTTACCATGCCCCGCGACGGAAACATCAGAGCCGACTTCAATGGCAGGGAATTCACCCATACGCTGAGCGAACTGCTGCAAGGCTCCCGTTCCCATTTCATGAACGGCTGGCTCAGTGAAGCGGTCCTGTTCAACCGGGCCATGCCCGAAAGTTGTTTCACCATAGAACACTATATGGAGGATACCCAACCGCAGAAAGAGACCGACTATTATTACGTACGGGTGCGTCAGCGCAATGAACAATGGGGTTGGAGCAGCCCGATCTGGGTAGAGAAGAATTGATCCCCCCGTAGAGACGCACGGCGTGCGTCTCCGCGATGTACGTCCAACACAAATAGGTATCCGGCAAAGTAATTGGTAGGATTACCAGACCACAGGACGCATATTAGCATGAAAACAGCACACGCATATAAATAAGATACGGCACACGCATATGATAAAATTATGGATACGCACTTATAAAACAAGACCCTATTGGACGTGTACCGCGGAGACGCACGCCGTGCGTCTCTACAGGTGGATGATCACATAAATCATAACTAACAAACGTATGCACGAACAAGATCTGATAAACAAGAAAACCTACGCCATCGGACTGGATCTGGGCGGTACTTTTGTCAAATACGCGTTGGTCGATTCCTCAGGCAATTGCCTGACACATGGCAAACTCCCTTCCCTGGCTCATGTGTCCGCCAGAGCCGTAACCGATCAAGTGGTGAAAGCAGCTTCCCAGTCACTGGAATTTGCCCGGGAAAATGGGATTCCCGTACAAGGTATCGGCATAGGTACGCCCGGCATTGTAGATGAGACACAACGCATTGTAGTGGGCGCGGCGGAGAATATCCGGGAATGGGAGAACATTCCGCTGGCCAACAGGGTAGAAGAAGAAGTATCACTCCCTACACTTATCGGCAACGATGCCAACCTCATGGGATTGGCAGAAACACGTTTCGGCGCGGCCCGCGGATGCAGCCATGCAGTATTCCTGACCATTGGCACCGGTATTGGCGGAGCGGTAGTGATCGGTCACCGGCTCTTCAACGGGTTTGCCAACCGCGGTACCGAGCTGGGACACATCCCCCTGATAGCCGACGGTGAGCCGTGCGCCTGCGGTTCTGTCGGATGTCTGGAAACCTATGCCTCCGCCACAGCACTTGTACGTCACTACCAGACCACCCTTGAACAGACCACCGGAAAGACGGCGTCAGAGACCGCAGCCATAGATGGAGAAGAAATCGTCAGCCGATACCTGCAAGGGGAAACCCTGGCTGTACAGTGCATGGAAAGACATTTCTCTCTACTGGGAAGAGGCATAGCCGGACTGATCAATATATTCAGCCCGCAACGTATCGTGATCGGGGGCGGACTGGCAGAAGCCGGACCCTTTTACATCCGGCAGATAGCACAGGTTGCCCGCCAACATGCCATGCCCGATTGCCTCCTGAATACCTCCTTTGCAGCCGCCACACTGGGCAACCGGGCCGGATGCATCGGAGCAGCGTCTCTCATCCTCCGGACCTGCCTGACACAAACAGAAACATACAAACCGGAAACCCATCGAAACACAGTAGAACCATAAATCATCCATAACCATGAGACAACCTGTATGGAAACGAATATCCCTCTTCGGGGTACTGCTCCTGTTGCTCCCTTCTGTATGGGCACAGAAAAGCGTATTCACGCTGACACAACCGACCCTGATGCATGAAGTGCGGGCTACCCCCTACCCGTCCGACGGTGCCCCTGCTCCCGTCAATCCTCCCCGCCTGCTCTGGCCCGATAAATACCCCCACCTCGGACCTGTATTAGACGGCGAAGAAGAATCCGGACACAAACCCGCCGTCACCTATCGTCTCCGCCTGTCACAAGACCCGGAATTTGTCCGCGATGTGATCATGGCCGAACGGGCATGGGCCTTTTTCAATCCATTCCGCCTGTTGGAAAATGGCACCTGGTACTGGCAACACGCTTATGTAGATCCGCAAGGAAAGGAAGAATGGTCTCCCCGCTACAGTTTCACCATCAGCGACGAAACCCCGGTCTTCAATCCACCCTCGTGGGCAGAAGTGCGCAATCGCGTTCCAGCACATCATCCACGTATCCTGCTCGACAGAGACGACTGGGAAGAGATCATCCGGCGCAACGCCGACAACCCCGAAGCCAGAGGATATATAGAGAAAGCGGAGAAATGTCTCCGGCAGCCTCTCCTCCACCTGAGTCAGGAGATAGATACCACACAAGTAGTACTACTCACCAACCAGGTACAATACAAAGCAGCCCTGATCCGGGAAAGCCGTAAGATAGTAGATCGGGAAGAGGCACGTATCGAAGCACTGGTACGTGCCTGGTTGCTCACCCGCCAACCGGAGTATTACCGGCACGCCATGAAACGCCTGACCGAGGTGCTTTCCTGGCGCGAAAGCAGATACTTCGCCGGAGACTTCAACCTCTCCACCCTGTTGTCGATGAGTACCTCCGCCTACGACGCGTTTCACGACATCCTTACCCCGGAAGAGCGTAACCTTCTGCTGGGAACACTGAAAGACCTGGGCAAACTCTTCTTCCACGAATACGTCAACCACCTCGAGAACCGCATCGCCGACAACCACGTATGGCAGATGACCTACCGCATCCTGGCCATGTCTGCCTTCGTTGCCCTGGGCGAACTTCCCGAAGCGGAGGTATGGGCAGACTATTGCTACAATCTGTGGGTAGCCCGGTTCCCGGGCCTCAACAAAGACGGACCTGGCACAATGGAGATTCTTACTTCCAGGTCAACTACCGCACCCTGATAGAAATGCCTGCCTTCTATTCCCGCGTCAGCGGATTCCACTTTTTCGATGACCCCTGGTACAAACGAAATATACACTATGTGATCTATCACCAGCCCCCCTTCTCGAAATCGGCCGGGCACGGCAACTCTCACGAAACCCGCAAGACACCCACCGGAGCCCGTGTAGGATATGCCGACGCGCTGGCAAGGGAATGCAACGACCCGTGGGCAGCCGCTTATGTACGGTATATCCTGCAACGCGACCCTCAGATCCTGAATAGCGCGTTCGAGGCCAAGCCGGCAGACCTGACCTGGTATCGCTGCACCACGCGCAAGCAGCTTCCGGAGGCTACCCGTACGCTGGACGAACTGCCCGGTGGTAAGGTCTTTCCCTGGACCGGAGTAGCTACCCTGCACACCCACCTGGGAGACCCGCAGCGCAATGCCATGCTCTCTTTCCGGTCGAGTCCCTACGGCTCCACCTCCCACGCGTTGTCCAACCAGAACGCATTCAATACATTCTACGGAGGTCAGGAGATCTTCTACAGCAGCGGTCACCGTACCGGATTCACCGACGACCATTCGATGTATAGCTACCGCAACACCCGGGCACACAATACCCTGTTGGCCGATGGTAAGGTACAGAAGATCGGTACCGAAGGGTATGGCTGGATCCCCCGCCACTACGAAGGGGAAACAATCTCTTACCTCGTAGGGGATGCTTCCAACGCCTACGGAGAGGTGACCTCACCGCTCTGGCTTCACCGGGCACGTCTTTCCGGCACACAGTTCACTCCGGAAAACGGATGGGACAAAAACAAAGTAAGCCGCTTCCGCCGCCACGTGGTCCGGCTGGGAAATACCGGACTGTTTGTGATCTACGACGAACTGGAAGGCTTCTCACCCGTACGGTGGGGCTATCAACTCCATACCACTTTGCATCCGATGGAGGTAGATCAGCAGTCAGACCGGATATGTGTCACCGGGTGGAACAACCGCGACGGAGTCTCTGTAGCTCATATTTTCTCTCCGGTAGCTATGCACACCGAACAGACAGATACCTTCTTCTCTCCACCGGACAACTGGAAGAATGTGACAGACAACACGGGACGTACCGTGCGTTATCCCAACCACTGGCACTTTACAGCCACTACGCAGCCTGTGCAATCGTCCCACTTCCTGACGATCATTGATACACACGGAACAGACAGGGAAGACGCAGTGATCCGTCGGGAAAACAACCGCATCTATGTAGAAGGCTGGCTGATCGAATGTGATCTGACCACCGGAAAACATGGCTTCCGTGTCAGCAACGAACCGAAAAAATAGACCTGGAATACGATCCGGAAAAGAACGAAGGCCGCACCTGTATCACCGAGAGTAGCAACGGGGAAGTTCAGTATGTCGAGTTGGAAGATGTATTCCCCGAGCTGGTGATCTGACCTCTACATCCGAAAGTCTTCCTTTTCAAACCAGACAAACAAGGCAGCTCCCACTTTCAGTTCCCTCTCTTCCGGACTACAACCGTTCGGTAGAAGGGAGCTGTCGGTTTATATCCTGAGTCTTACCTATAAAAGTATCTACCAGGAAGGCAAGAATGAGATCATACTACGGGTAAAAAGTGGTTTTATCTCTCACTATCTCTCACTTTTTCACCTATCCCACACATTATCAAAGAAATAATCAAGTGAGAGATAAAAGTTACATACAATTTATCTCTCACTTTTTGGTTGATCTCTCACCATTACATATAAAACATTAATTATCACATAATTACCACATAGGCACACCGTCCTGAACGCTTCCAGGCACGATCAGACCTTCGCAGATGAAACGGTGTAACCGATGAAATTCCATATGTATCCATTTCTTCCCCGGAGAAGAATACTCCATACAGCCTGACTGATAGAAGGATGTGTGTCCGGACAAGCCATCCCCCCCCCTCCGAAGCAAAATGTTCATACCAGGGTATCCGGTTGCAAACTCACAGGAAACTGACTGACCGGACTGTGGAGGCTGATTGGTCCCACGGTCTGGGACTTTATGTCCCACGGCGGGAAACGATTCGTTTCAGCACGTGAAACCAATCATCCCACGGGCTGGGACCACTCACATACCATAGGTACAACATACAGTCACACCGAAATGTCAGGCACTCCTCTATGAGAGAACACAGGAAAATTACCTGTTGTACCCCATCTCAAAGATAACAGAATACAATCTATGTACATAGACCCATACAAAAAATAATTAATCAGGTACTTTCCAAAAAGAAAAAAAAGAAATACCAGTCTCTGCGCGGGAACTTGTGAAATAGCTTATTCACAGGCAAATACATCTACCCACCCCGATCTCCAAAAGTGAGAGATAAACCAAAAAGTGAGAGATAAATCGTACATAAATTTTATCTCTCACTTTTATATCCTACTCACTATCTGATACATACCATCAAAAGTGAGAGATAGTGAGAGATAAAACCGCTTTTTACTTATAGTATAGTTGCAACATCTCATATGATTGCAACATGGGATTACAGTCATCGTCTTCATCAAAAAAGATCGCAGGTACCCTTAGTATTCCCTGCGATCTTTACAAACGAATAACCAGATGTTTATTTCTATTCTATACAAAAAGTCCGGGCATCTCCGTGATCCTTATGGCAACCGCACGATATATAGGTCTGAATATGTATACCAATTTCTCACAAAAAGTAACCGATAATCCTATTTTTTTTCACAACAAATACTCTACATGATTCTGAACATAAAAAAGAGAGAGACCTTACCTCTGTAAGATCTCTCCTATTTCTATTTTTACAATCGATCCGCAAATATCCGGTACTATTTCGCATGGCTCAAACATTCCACTGCTTTTTCCATCACCGGATCTTTTCCGTTAAGATAATCCACAGCATTCTCCTTGACCTCTATATCGGGGACGATACCGACACCCACAAAAACCGTCCCGTCCGGTGCCAGATCAGCCTTGCTACATATACCAGCATCTATCACGCCCGGAATAAGCGGAACAATTACCGGATTACCGGTACTGCCTGCGGTAGGAAGCCCAATGATCTGTCCCCGTTCCATCCCACGGAAATTGGCGCAAAAATCTTCTGCACTGGAATACGTTGCTCCATTGACCAAAACCACTACAGGCCTGGTATATATCGGTTTATCTACCGGTTGCAGGATTTCACCTTCTTGTTGATATCTCTTCTGTTCTCTATTCCAGGAAGCAAATGCCGGCACATACATCGGACTGCTCCAGTTTCCTTTCCGCACAGGAACCTCTGTAAGGTGGCGTAGAATATGATCGCTATACCCGGAATTCCCTCCGCCATTGTTACGCAAATCGATCACCAGCGCATCCGTCTGAAGGATATCCTTGTACAAAGCATCAAATTCCCGATCCATACCGCTACTTCCAAATGTAGAAATACGAAGCACACCTATATTATCTTCGGTTGTATAATACGTATAAGGAGCCCGACGCAGATCCCACCGGGTTCCAACCCTGTGGATATCTACAGAAAATACGTTACCTTCCGGATCCCGGAGTTCCAGCTGCAACGGACGATCCGAACGATCTTTGGTGAACTCAAAATACTCATACGTACGACTGATGCGGTTCTGAGGAGTAGAGGCGGAAACGTATGGCATGCGGCAAACCCGGCCATACTCCAGGGCAGGCATTCCATTGACACGAAGGATCTCCGTCCTTCGTGTTATCCCCTGCTCCATCAGGTGGGAACTATATATTTCATCTACAAACACCCGGTCGTCCAGAAAACGAGTCTGAAAAGGAGCCGGACGTACCCACTCGTCCTCGGTGAGCAGATGAGGCTCATGCACCTCTGTATGTCCATCTCCCAGGAATGTACAAAGACGTTGTATTTCCAGATAATACTCCCAGGGAGTTTCTGTAGCAAGCACAGCAGGCAGGAAAGAGTAGCACAGACTGTCCCAGTCAAACGTCAGTTCCTCGTAAAAAGTAAAATTGTACTTTACTTCCGCGCAGAAACGGGACAAACCGAATACTTTGGCGGCATCGTCCCAGACAAAAGGGTCAGAAGGTTACTGTGCAGAAACAGGAAGTCTCAAAAGAAGGGTACAAAGCACACATACCATAGTCAGGTTAGAAAATAAATTCTTTTTCATATGATCAAGGTTTAAAAGTGATTCTGTCGCGTAGATCCTGCAACGGCTGTTACATGGTCTGTAACAAAGATACGCATATCAGCGGAAAAAACAAGTGTATACGTACAAAAAACCGATACGAAAAGAACATTTTGTTTTTCATATCCGCCTGATTCACAGTCCCCTGGTATATATGCGATTCAATGGGTAGCCCGATACCAGGAAGTCTCCGTTTTGGAAGAAGTAGAAGAACTGGTGCTGGGATCTGATACAGTGATGCCCGAAAAAGTGTTTATATAGATTCTGCCCCGGCTCATGGTATAAAAGTGGGAAGTATGTTTTCTGTATCCGGAGGGAACCGTACGTTCCAGCCGGGTCTCAAATAGATCAAACAAAGTCGGGTCCGGACATAGATGCCGGACATAATCGCACAGATCAAAGAAACGTGTGGGGGAATAGCCATCCATGCGTTGAATATGGCCCAGCAGGGAAGGATCCAGGGTATATACACTGTTTATGGTCTTCATCACGGCTGCCAGCTGGTCCAGTCCGGCACATACGGTTACGCCGATGGTACCGCAAGGCATAACCGTATAGGTAGCATAAAACGCGTGAAACGCATTCACGATTCCTTCATAATCGACCTCTCCGATAAGGTGTTCGGCCATCGTCGCATACGGCATACCGTATGCCATAATTTCCGTAGGGCACCCGATCATGTAATCTGTCACCTGACGCAGGTCGTAGGCTGCTTCGACCGACGACATGTAGCAATCATCAAAAAGTATATATTCCATTTTTATCCCGGCTCCGGAAATCCCTTCTGCCAGCGTAGTGATATCGGTCTGGAACCGGCTCGTAGTCCCACCGAACCATCTGGTTTTCAGTCTCCCTTCATACTGCCAGTATTCTTTTTCTACCTGGGTCCGGGACGCAGTTTGTTGGACAGGAATCCATCTCATCCCGTGGCAACCGATGATCATGCCGTAACGCCTGGCCGGAGCATATCCGATCACATCCCTGAGAATGGCAGTGATCCCTTGCGCTGTGGTGAAAGGAGGATTTTCGTAATACCGGATCGTTTCCCGGACACACATCCCCTTTTTATATTTCAGTTCAAACAAAATAGCTTCCGTAGCGGACGTGGAGAGGAAAACAACGACACGTTCCTTTTTCAGTATACCTCTGCTTATGGCACTTTCAAAGTCTGAGATATTTGTATGGAAATAATCCAACAGATCCTCTGCCCAGGGCAAATATATACATACCGTTTGTTCGGCAGGTCCGGTAAATGGGTCCGGGTTCTCCTTCTCCTGGCAGGAGGATAAGAAGAGTGAGACAAAGACGATCAGATAGATACATTTTTTCATAGGTTCTGTTCTTATATCGTATCGGCAAGTGTTTTCTGGCTGTTGATCCACTGCACGGCTTCCGTTGTATTCCTTACATTCAGCTGACGCAGGATCATACGTTTGTGATACTTGACTGTATTCAGGGAGATACCTAACGTATCAGCGATTTCTTTTTCCGTTTTTCCGCAACCCGCCAGTTCCAATACTTTCTCCGATTTTGGAGTAAGCCTCTGCACCTTCACCTGTACAAACTTCTTTGATTTCTCCATATATTCATAGACCGTATGGTCATCACTCATTTTTAAGTAAGAGGTAACAGGGGTCTTACTTGCGGGAGAAGTCAATACACAAAGTCCGAGACGTATTCTGCCGTCTTCGGTTATATCCAGTGGCGACATTTTGTGATTCATCAATATATAGTTGCCATTTGCGCTACGGATCCTTATATCAATGACAGACGACCCGCGATACCTGCGTTCCAGAGGAAGAGCAAAGTAGAAATCATATCCGAGCCGGTTGACGATCTCCACCTTTTCCAGGTCCTCTCTCAGAATAATCTGATCCAGCAACTGATAACTATAGGGACCATTCATCTCCGCGCCATTCCTGAATGCTTTTCTTAAGGAACAATGCCTGGACATATAAAGTATCTGTTCATTACGATAATCAAGAATATATGCATCTGTGTCCATCGTTTCTTCCATCGCCTGCAAACATCTGATATAGTGACTATCTTTTTCCGAATAATCCGTTTCCTTCTCAGATTCCGTATATTCCTGTAGAGAATGTTTTTGTATAAAAGTTAAATCCTGCATACACGCTGATTTGAGTTCCAAAATTACATAAATGATTCTGTCATTCCACCCATTTGCCCTTCATCTGTTACTACCCACAAGAGTAGGAAACGTGTAGGAACTGGTCCTGAGCTTCTTTAAACGGCTATTCAGGCTCCACCTTTTGTTGCTTTCGCCCTGTCCGGAACAATTTGATAAACAGTATTCTATTCTATTAGTTTTTTTCTGATTGTTCATCCATTGTATGGCTTCAGCCGTATTTTTGGTTCCGGTCTGGACAAAGATCCTCTTTTTATGGTATTTCACCGTATGGATCGATATACCCAGCTCGCAGGCGATTTGCTGTTCACTTTTGCCGTTACTTGCCAGTTCAAGTACCGACAATGATCTCGAAGTGAGCTTTTGGGTTTTGACCTCTACGAACTTCCCGACTGCCGCAATATATTCATATACGGCCCGGGTATCGGTCATTTTAATATAGGAGTTTCCGGGGCTGTCGTGTGTAGGATGGCTGTTTATACAAAGTGTCAGTCTTAAGGATCCGCTGTCTGTCAGATCCAGTATACTGCCCTTGTGATTGATAAGTACAGGCCTATTGTGTGCTCCCCTGACCTTAAGGTCCTGCGTAAAACACAGTTTCCAGCGCCTGTGCACAGGCAGAGAATAAAAGAACCGGTAGACCTCGCGGTTCACTACCGATATCCTCGCGTACTCTTCCGGAGAGATAAATCCGTCCAGATAATCCAGATGTATAAAGGGGTTCTCGGAGCGGGTACCCTGCCGCCGGAGTAAACTGTTGCGCGTCGCATACAAGACCCGTTCATTCATATAATCAATGATGTAGGCATCGATATCCATCATACTCTCCATGGCTTTGAGAGATTGTATAAAGAACTGATCACGCTCCGGATAGTCTTTCCGATCCTGTTCCGTGTAAGCGTGCAGCGGATGCTTCTGTACGAAAATGCGCTCTTTCATACCTCAATGTTACAAATTTTATTTCAAAGATAATATACATACTACTCCTAAGTATAGTATTTGGAAATGATATGTACCAACGGCTTACTTTTGCACCAGGTAATATAAACACAGATCATGATATGAAAGTAAGTAATTTCATTGCAACCCTTCTGTTTTTCACCCTCCTGGCGGGGTGCGATAAGAACACTACCTCCAACGAACCCAGGGGAGGATGGTATGTCATTAGTGACCAGAACGAGATTATGGGAGATGCGCTCTTCAACAGGTACGACATCGACCAGATATGGATAGAAACGTCTCCGGGTAGCGGTAGTAAGTCGGCCTATATAGTTACAGGAAGCTTCACCCCGGATGCGACAGCGAGGTTATCCGCATTCACACAACAGCATATCGGCAAAAGATTCGGTTTTGTACTTGATAAGGAAATTATAACCTCCGAACGCATTGAACAGTCCTGGGAGGAAGGATGGTTCTCTATTCCTTTCAGAAAAAAATCCAAAGCCCGGAGAGCGTATGAGAGTCTGTTAATTGGCAAATAAACCTATACAAATCATGAAAACGTCACATAGTATAAAAACAGCGATCGGTCTGTTTCTGGCACTTACCGTTGCCTGTAGCAGTGAAAAACAGGAAGAGGATCTTCTCAGAGTGCTTCATTACGAAAATAACGAGATCATTCTGTTCTATCCGGATGATATCGGTTCGTTGACCATAGCAGGTGGCACAGCGCCCTACTCCGTGCGTTGTGAATCTGAGATAGTGAAGGTAGATACGGAACCCTGGCCCGACGAATGGCCCCATACGTTTCATTACGAAACGCTGGGAACAGGAGAAGCACACATTCTGATCTCCGATGCATCGGGTCAGACACTGGTGCTGCACGCGCGGATCATATACCGTGAATGGAACGTTGAAATAAGAGAGCACTATGCCTCTGTAAACGGAGAGCTGCTGACCCTTGCCGCTCAGAAGGAGCTCAAAGAGAAAGCCCTGGCCGCTATTCCCGTAGAGGTAGGCGGGGGATACAAGTTCATCTTTACGGAAAGGGAAGCAGGGAGTGTATATGTGTATAAAGAAAAAATCGGAGCAGCGTACACCGAAGGGAGTTTTACAGTCAGCCCGGGAGAAGAGTCGCGCCTGTTCCACCTCCGGTTTGATGACACAGTGCATACATATGTAGAATATCGGCAACCTCTTTCACGCGCTACCTTATCTCCTCTGGTCGTAGTTGCCTTCTACGAAGAACTTACGGAGAAATTCAAACCGGAATATCCTGAAGCAGAATCGGTCTATTCGTTCCAATACTTTTATCAAAGATAAGCTCCTGCCGGGAATCCGGAACAGCACAGGAAACCGGTTCCGGGACAACTGCCCGGTATCTTATAAAAAACAAACCACCGTCCGAAAAGATCCGGAACGGTGGTTTGCCACCTTTAAACACCTTTAAACAAAATGGAATATCGGTTCCTGCCCACAACTAACTAACCCGTAACAGAAACCAATGAGGGGATTTACGATGTACTGATGTACGATGTACGATTTAAATTTCATCGTTGAATGATGCCGTTTTTACTGTTGCTTGACTTACCGATAGCTCTTATCTGAAAATAGAATAAGCAGGATAGGTAATATCAATTGTAAATCGTAAATCGTAAATAGTCCAATCGTAAATATCTTTATTTTCTCGCCTCAGCAATATAGCCGAACGCTTCCTGACATTTAGCAGTTACCCATGCCCAATCGCCGGCTTCAAGTACCTCTTTGGGAAAAAGGTTAGACCCCATACCCACACAGGTAACTCCCGCTTTGATCCAGGCTGTCAGATTTTCCCTGGTAGGCTCTACCCCACCGGTTACCATCAGCATAGACCAGGGCATCGGAGCTTTTACATTCTTCACAAAAGAAGGTCCACCCACATTACCCGCGGGGAATACCTTGCAAAGATCACAACCCACTTCCTGAGCAAAACCGATCTCAGAAACCGAACCGCATCCCGGAGTATAAGGGATCAGGCGACGGTTACATATCTTTGCGATCTCCGGATTGAACAACGGACCTACAATGAAATTTGCACCCAATTGGATGTAAAGCGCCGCAGTAGCAGGATCTACGACAGAACCGATACCGATGATCATATCGGGACACTCTTTGGCCGCCCATTTGACCAGTTCGGCGAAAACGTCCTGTGCGAAATCACCTCTATTGGTGAATTCAAACGCGCGGACACCCCCTGCATAGCAAGCTTTTACTACATTCTTTGCAACTTCCGCGTCTTTATGATAGAAAACAGGTACCATTCCGGTACTTGCCATTGCGTTGAGAACCTGGATTTTATTAAATCTTGACATGATTATATTTACGATTTAACGATTTACAATTTACGATTTATATGTGTTTCATCAGTTGACAACAATCAGACGATTCTTTGTTGCCTATTTTTCGCTGTGACAATGGAACTTACAGTAATTTTATAAAGTTCCATTGCCTCTTGAAACAGATCCGTCAATTTCTCCTTTCGTATCATTCCGCTTTCCATTATAATTTCAAGCCAATGAATGGTTTCATCCAGTTCCTCTTCCACCATTTTCAGCTTGTTGATAAAATCCTTATCGGATTTTGCCAGACAAGCAGCGCGATAATTAGCAGCAGGAGAAGTTCCGGAACGAATAATTTGTTTCGAAAGAGCATATCCGGATACAGTATCAGGCATACTATCCACCATTTTTATGATTCTCAATGAAAACTGTTTAAACCGTTCCCGCAATTGATCAGGGTTCATATCAGTGAGGTAATATCAATCGTAAATAGTAAATCGTCCAATCGTAAATCCCTTTATCTGCTCACCCGACCAGATCCATCGCCCTTCATCAGGTTTTCCACCTCAGCGATAGTTACCAGGTTGAAGTCTCCGTAGATGGTATGTTTCAGACAGGAAGCAGCTACCGCGAATTCAAGTGCTTTCTGGTCGTCGGCAGGATAAGCGATAAGACCGTAGATAAGACCACCCATGAAAGAGTCGCCACCACCTACGCGGTCTACGATGTGCGTAATATCGTATCTCTTAGACATCTTCAGAGAACCATCCGAGTAAAGCACGCCACCCCATGTGTTGTGGTTGGCATTGATAGCGCCACGCAGTGTCACGATCATCTTCTTGCAACGGGGGAATTTCTGCATCATCTGTGTACATACGGATTCAAATTCAGCAGCGTTCACCTCTCCGTGAGTAGCCGTTACGTCAAATCCTTCGGGTTTGATACCGAATACTTTTTCGCAGTCTTCCTCATTACCCAGGATCACATCACAACCTTCTACCAGCGCAGGCATCACTTCGTCCGCGGTCTTACCGTATTTCCAGAGATTCTTGCGGTAGTTGAGGTCGCACGAAACCGTTACACCCATTTCATTGGCAGCCCGGATCGCCTCCAGACAAGCATCGGCAGCACCTTGCGAGAGAGCAGGAGTGATACCGGTCCAGTGGAACCACTGCGCGTCTTTCAACACCTCTTTCCAGTCGATCATTCCAGGTTCGATCGTAGCGATCGAAGAGTGGGCACGGTCGTAAACCACCTTGGAAGCACGGTTCACCGCACCGGTCTCCAGGAAATAGATACCTACACGGTCTCCACCACGTACGATGTGGTTTACTCCAACGTTGTGAGAACGCAGATCCATGATACAGGATTCGGCGATGTCATTTTTGGGAAGACGGGTAACAAATTCAGTTTCCAGTCCGTAGTTGGACAACGATACGGCTACATTGGCTTCACCTCCGCCAAACGTAGCATTAAATTCTTTGGCCTGTGAAAATCTCAGGTAACCCGGAGTAGCCAGACGAAGCATGATCTCTCCAAAAGTAACAACTTTCTTTCCCATAATTTTGTCTTTTAATAATTTAAGTATATTAGATGTTCAACTTTCAAATTATCACTTACCCTGAAAACAACCTCAATTACCTGATAACTAAACCTTTTATCTCGAAAACCGATTTTCACAGACTTTGTCGTGTGCGGGCACAAAGATACAATATTTTTCGTAATTACAAAAATTGTTATATATTTGTGTCGAAAAAATGAATATTATTATTGTGTGCGAACATAAGAGATTTACGATTGGACGATTTACTATTTACGATTGAGATTACATGGTGGAGTATCATGGTATTAATAATGCGAAAAGATGTATGGAAAGACTATTTAATAAGGGGGGAAAATAGTAATATAAATAAGGTGAAAAAAAGATAGAATGTATAATGGACTTCAGTGTATGGTTTTTATTCAGGAAAAGACAAGGAAGGAATATAAATCGGATATCGTAAATAGTTAAATCATAAATCGTATTATTTTTGCAGAATATTTGAGATTCATGTGTTACAAATCACTACATCGTAAATGAATCAGCCTCTTAATACATAGTATGAATAGATTACCTGAACGAATCAGAATCAAAGACATTGCCCGGTTGGCCGGCGTATCGGTAGGTACGGTAGATCGTGTGATCCACGGTCGGAGCGGTGTCTCTCCTTCCAGCCGCAAACGGGTGGAAGAGATACTGGCAGAGTTGGATTATCATCCCAACATGTATGCCAGTGCCCTTGCTTCAAATAAGAAGTATACCTTCTCTTGCCTGCTGCCTATGCACCAGCCGGGAGAATACTGGACAGCCATAGAAAAAGGGATCAGCGACGCGCTGGCTGCTTATTCGGATTTTCACATATCGCTGAGAACCGACTATTACGATCCGTATGATTATCATTCGTTCGTAGACAAAAGCCAGGAGATACTGACAGAGCAACCCGATGGAGTGTTGTTTGCTCCGACCGTACCTCAGTATACCCAAAGGTTTACCGACAAGTTGAATGAATCGGAAATACCTTTTATCTATATAGACTCGAACATTCCGGCAGTGCCGCCACTGGCGTTTTATGGTCAGAATTCGCAACGGAGCGGATATTTCGCCGCGCGGATGCTGATGCTGCTGGCCGGGGATGAAAAAGAAGTGGTGATCTTCCGGAAGATCAACGAAGGGATCGTGGGGTCGAACCAGCAGGAAAACCGGGAGATCGGTTTCCGGGAATATATGAAACAGCATCACCCCTTCTGCCGCATCCTGGAGCTGAACCTGCACGCCAGGCGCAACAGCGACGACCACCGGATGATGGATGATTTTTTCCGGGAACATCCCGGCGTACACAGCGGTATCACCTTCAACTCCAAAGTATACACGGTTGGAGAATATCTGCTGGAAAAGCCGCAAAAAGGTTTCAACCTGATCGGCTATGACCTGCTGGAAAGGAATGTACGTTGCCTGAAAGAGGGAAGCGTATCTTTCCTGATCGCCCAGCAACCCGAATTACAGGGGTATAACGGGATCAAGGCATTGTGCGATCATCTCATTTTCAGGAAAGAGGTGAACCGTATCAATTATATGCCTATTGATCTGCTGACTGTGGAAACCATAAATTTCTACCGGAACCGCTGAAACGGGTATCCGGCAGGATAGATCCATGGCAGGATGACCGGCCTGTCTGTACAAAGCCTGTACAGAGCAGAGGGCCCGGACAGAGAACAGAGAGTCGGAAAGGCCACAGAAAAAACGAAAAACATAATAATATCTATTTTTAATCATTTAAATGAGGCTCTAAGAACATGAAAACAAAGTATCTGAAGATCAATCCGGCGGACAATGTAGCCGTCGCTATCGTTACGTTGCCTGCCGGTGAAAAACTCTCTGTAGACGGTAAAGAAATTGTCCTGAACGAAGAGATCCCTGCCGGACACAAATTTGCTCTGAAAGATTTCTCCGAAGGAGAAAATGTGATCAAATACGGATATCCGATCGGCTATGCGACCCAGGCGAAAAAAAACGGGCGACTGGATGAATGAGAACAACATCCGTACCAATCTGGCCGGATTGCTCGACTATACATACAATCCCACGGAAGTGTCCCTGGACATTGCTCCGAAAGAACTCTCTTTCCAGGGATATCGCCGCAAGAACGGCGAAGTGGGCATCCGTAACGAGATATGGATCATCCCGACCGTAGGTTGCGTAAACGGTATTGCCAATCAGCTGGCCAATGCCCTGCAAAAAGAGACACAGGGAGAAGGTGTAGACGCGATCGTAGCCTTCCCGCACAACTACGGTTGTTCGCAATTGGGAGAAGATCACGAGAACACCAAAAAGATCCTGCGCGACATGGTGCTCCACCCCAACGCGGGAGCGGTATTAGTCGTAGGTCTGGGATGTGAGAACAACCAGCCGGATGTATTCCGTGAATTTATCGGAGCATACGATGAAGACCGTATCCAATTCATGGTGACTCAGCAGGTAGGCGACGAATACGAAGAAGGAATGCAGATCCTGCGCGGGCTCTATGCGAAAGCCAGCAAAGACGTACGCACTACTGTGCCTATCTCCGAACTGCGTGTAGGTCTGAAATGCGGAGGATCGGACGGTTTCTCCGGCATCACGGCCAACCCGTTGCTGGGCGTATTCTCTGACTTCCTGATCGCACAGGGAGGCACCAGTGTATTGACGGAAGTGCCCGAAATGTTCGGAGCGGAAACCATCCTGATGAACCGTTGTGAAAACAAAGAACTGTTTGAAGAGACCGTACACCTGATCAATGATTTCAAAGAGTATTTCTTGTCTCACGGTGAACCGGTAGGAGAAAATCCCTCTCCGGGCAACAAAGCCGGTGGTATCTCTACCCTGGAAGAAAAAGCCCTGGGATGTACACAGAAATGTGGGAAAAGCAAGGTATCGGGCGTTTTGTCGTACGGTGAACGTCTGAAAGTCAAAGGACTCAGTCTGCTGTCTGCCCCGGGCAACGACCTGGTAGCTTCTACGGCACTGGCTTCCTGTGGTTGCCACATCGTCCTCTTTACCACCGGACGCGGAACACCATTCGGCACGTTTGTACCGACCATGAAGATCTCTACCAACTCCGCACTGGCACAGAACAAACCGGGATGGATCGACTTCAACGCGGGAGTGATCGTGGAAGATGAACCCATGGAAAAAACCTGCGAACGCTTTATCGATTATATCCTTCGCGTAGCCAGTGGCGAACAGGTGAACAACGAGAAGAAAGGGTATCGTGAAATAGCGATTTTCAAAACCGGAGTAACTCTCTGATACAGCAGTTATCCCATCTGATCATAAAAGCGGCCCGAATCCCTTCGTGCCGCTTTTTTTGCTAACTGTGTACCATATCGCTGTACAGTTAAGATATGGAATTCTCAGATGCATGAAGCAGTTAGCTAACCTTTGTTATATTGTTGACGCAAAAGTAATGCTTTTGTTTGGATCACCAGACAAAAAACAGAGGTTTCCTTATTATAAGTATATTTTTTAACCCATCTGCAACAAATACTTCCTTTCTGTCACAAACATTATTTCTATCTTTATTTATATCTTTGCAGCTTCAAAACATAAAATCCATCTTATGACCAAGATAAAACCGGGGAAACCCCGTCCGGGCTGGTGGTCTCTCAGTCCGCTGTTTGTATTCCTGGGACTTTACCTCTGTACGGCCATCCTACTGGATATACAGATGCCGATCGCTGTCGCTTTTCTGATCGCTTCGTGTTTCGCGATCGCCATCACTCCCGGACTGAGCCTGGATCAACGCATCTATCAGTTTTCGGTAGGAGCCTCCAACAAAAATATCATGCTGATGATATGGATATTTGTCCTGGCAGGTGCGTTCGCACAGAGTGCCCGGCAGATGGGAGCCATTGATGCCACTGTAGATCTCACACTCCTGCTCCTTCCGGACAATCTCCTATTGGCCGGAATATTTATAGCCGCCTGTTTCATCTCTCTTTCCGTAGGGACCAGTGTCGGAACCATCGTGGCCCTGGCTCCCGTAGCCATAGGATTGGCAGAAAAGACCGGAGTGAACCTTCCTTTTATGACAGCTATAGTAGTCGGAGGCGCGCTGTTCGGAGACAATCTTTCTTTTATCTCCGATACGACCATTGCCGCTACCAAAACCCAGGACTGTGTGATGAGGGATAAATTCCGGGTAAATTTCCGGATCGTGCTCCCGGCAGCATTGTTCGTCATAGCGATCTATATCTTTCAGGAAGTATCCATAGAACTTTCCTATGAGATCGGAGAGATCGAATGGATCCGGGTGCTCCCCTATCTGGTGGTACTCGTCACCGCCATTGCCGGACTGGATGTTATGATGGTACTGGTCACAGGTATTGTACTGACCGGTATAATAGGTATGGCTTCCGGCGGATTCGGATGGGTAGAGTGGTTCGGTTCTATGGGTGACGGGATCACCGGGATGGGCGAACTGATTATCGTCACCCTATTGGCAGGCGGAATGCTGGAGACCATCCGTTACAACGGCGGGATCGACTTTATTATATCCGGATTGACCAAACGTGTGAAAAACAAACGGGGAGCCGAACTGAGTATAGCCGCTTTAGTGAGCCTGACGAACCTGTGTACTGCCAACAACACCATTGCCATTATTACCACCGGCCCGATTGCCAAAGACATAGCCAACCGTTTTCACGTAGACCGGCGTAAATCTGCCAGTATCTTAGACACGTTCTCCTGTGTGATACAAGGTATGATCCCTTACGGAGCGCAGTTACTGATAGCCGCCGGTATTGCCGGTATCGCTCCCGGCAGTATAGTACCTTACCTGTATTATCCTTTTATTATGGGAGGCTTTGCGGTACTGGCTATTCTCTTCCGGTATCCGGGGAAATATTCGTAATGGGATCTCCTGATTTACACCTAACACCCTATCATTTATTCCAGGAAAAATTAGACTTTTCCGATGGTTCTTTCCTTAAAGTAGGATAAATAAGTGTTCATCACTCGTTGTATATATCAAACTCCGTATCCTGTAGAGACGCACGGCGTGCGTCTCAGCATACCGAACGGGAATACATACATCCTGCGAAATACATTTTTTGTTGAACATATCCTATGGAGGCCTACAACATCCGGATTGGACCTATACCGCGGAGACGCACGCCGTGCGTCTCTACAGGGAATCCCCTTCTCTGTAGACGAAGTCATAAAAACTCCCTGGGTACATATATTTTATAGATAAATCGTATCATGCGTATGTACGAAATCCGAAAGATTATACCTGCGATGAATGGAAAATACTTATTTATTACCACCAACCGGTACGATCCCATCCGGCAGCCTTATACCATTGCATAGTCGGATAATAGCTATTCGCATTGGCCAAAGAGGAACCATCTCTGGGAATATAAGTAGAAAGCCCTGTAGCTCCCTTCATATCAAACAATCCGATATAGGCAGAATAATTTTTATCCGTAGTAGCAAAATAAGGAACAACTTGTTGATAAGCTTCCTTCCAGGAATCATAATCTTCGTTGCCATCCGTTATCTGCTTGATGAAACCATCAAAATCATAGTAATAGATAGTTGTCCTCTTATCATAATAGAAAATATCATTCAGTGAAGCAGGCACTTGTCTATCCATATAATATACAGACAAAATATAATCCGTTTGTGCCGCCAGTTTATACAGATACTGCATATCCGTCACAGAGACAGAGACTCCTGCTGTCCATAATGCATTTGTTGGTGTTTGGCCTGTGTAGATCTCATTATAAACATCAAAATATTCCTCTGCAATTTTCATTGCGGCATTGTCTGAACTAAATAAAAACGGAGTCAGAGTTTTGTAAGGAGCACCCGGACCCGGGATTTCAGTAGAAGATCCTATCAGATAGTCGGTATAGTCACGAAGTTCGTAAGCAACCTCTACCGTTTGCATGAAACAGGCATCGAAGAATATATAGTCAAAATGTCGTCCGACACGTTGCAACACCGTAGCGAAATCAGGTATATTCATTTGTGTATCCTGATATACTCCTACCGATCGCGAGGCAGAGTTAGTGGCAGGCAGCCATCCTTCCGCATGCGAACCGAAAACCAATCCGTAACGACTTGCCGGAAATTCATTGAAAACCGTAGAGAATACTTCAGTCATCACAGATATACTCAGAGGATTCTGCTCCGAATAGCTGTAAAGTGTATCAGCTATCACTTTCCCTTCCTCCTTACGGATATGGATGAGATGCGGATCATCAGACTTAGTCTCTATGTAAACCAATAAATTATGCTTAGCAACATCTACGGACTCCATGCCAACCAGCATATCCTGATAGTTGGTCAGAAGTAAACGGCTCAGATCGTTACTATTACTGTTTCCGATCAGATAAGCCAACACCGTACATTCCGTACCTTTCTCCGGAGAAGTGGGTGTAGGATCGTCGTTATCACAAGCGACCAGTAACATCAGAAACATTCCCAGAACTCCGTATACATAAGGTTTCATAGGTATATATATTTTATTCTACAAAAATAAAAGATAAAAAATAAGAGATACCCACATATCTCTTATCTATAACGTTCGGATCAGTATTCCGGTTTTTTAAAGTGGAATTCTTTGGGGTCAATCAGTTCCAGGACCTGTTCAGAAGACTTTTTATATTTGTTCATCACCTTGGAATACTGCTTGTCCAGGTCGCTGCGATTATTGGCAAAATAGACCATACAGGTGCGGTTGGGTATCTGTTTATCATACTCTAAGTAGTTCTTTAACTGGTAGCTGTACAACTCCCGCTGTGGCAGGAAACCATGCCCGTTGAGATGTACACTGTCCAGCAATTGAATATCCGTATAATAGACCACCGTGTCACTGAAAGAAGCCGCGATACCAAATATATATACAGGCTTCAGAACCTTTGGTTCTTTAGGTTCTTTCAGTACTTTCTGCGGTTTGGCTGCTTTGCCCGATTTTTTCTTCTGAGCAGACACCGGAACCACCGCCAGCAAAAGGGCGAACACCATGAGGACTTTGAAATATTTCATAAACAAAAATATTGAGTAATTCAGATGACAAAGGTAACAAAAAACCGGCCGTCAAAAAAGACGAACCGGCTTTTATACCTTCATGTGTCGGAAACCGATATTCTTATTTATCCCAAATAAGACTTGAGCAATTTACTACGATTGCTTTGCCGTAATCTTCTTATTGCTTTTTCCTTGATCTGACGCACACGCTCACGGGTGAGCCCGAATTTGTCGCCGATCTCTTCCAATGTCATTTCCTGTTGTCCGATACCGAAAAACATCTGTATGATCTCTTTTTCCCTATCGGTTAACGTAGAAAGTGCTCTATCAATTTCCCTCGCAAGAGACTCGTTCACCAACGAGCGGTCGGCCATAGGCGAATCGTCGTTCACCAGCACATCCAGCAGACTGTTGTCTTCTCCTTCCACAAAAGGAGCATCGACCGAAATATGACGGCCGGAGACCCTGAGTGTATCGGAGATCTTGTCTACAGGGATATCCAATTCTTCAGCCAGTTCTTCAGGGGAAGGGCGGCGCTCATTCTCCTGCTCAAACTTAGAGAAGGCCTTGCTGATCTTATTCAGCAAACCCACCTGGTTGAGCGGCAGGCGAACGATACGCGACTGCTCTGCCAAAGCCTGTAAAATAGACTGACGGATCCACCAAACGGCATAACTGATGAACTTGAACCCACGGGTTTCGTCAAACTTCTCCGCAGCTTTGATCAATCCCAGATTTCCTTCGTTGATAAGGTCGGGCAGACTAAGTCCCTGGTTCTGGTATTGCTTGGCTACGGAAACGACGAAACGCAGGTTGGCCCGGGTCAGTTTTTCCAATGCCACACGGTCACCCTTACGAATGCGCTGAGCGAGCTCCACCTCCTCTTCGACAGTGATCAGGTCTTCGCGTCCGATTTCCTGTAAATACTTGTCAAGAGAAGCACTCTCTCTGTTGGTGATACTTTTGGTAATCTTTAGTTGTCTCATTCTTTAAAAACAGATTTGGAGCGCAAAGTTACTACAAATTATTGGTTTAGTATAGAATGTACTTAACTTTTTCACGATTATTATCTTGTTTTACGTATTACTGTATGTACCTGTTTTCCGCTTCATTCATATACCCGTTTCCGGAAAACAAGAACCTTACAGTTGCCCAGAGGAGAAGACTTCCTGAAAAAGGATGTACCCTTTACGGAAAAGTCTCCACAGGAGCCGATCGCTCCCTTACATCTGTCCATTTCCGGGATCAGATCAAAGCCCGGAAGTTTATTCCCTCTATCCTAAGTAACAAAAAGAGCATCGGCTTGTTAGTGGACCGACGCTCTTTTTTCTCTGCTTTAAGTTAATTTATCATCTCATCGTCAGAGCCTTATTCATTGCTCAGATCGACAGCGAAATTAGCTCGTTTGCCAGATGGGAAGACACCGGAGATGAAGAGAACCTGATCCGGAGACTTCATCGCTTCGCGGAATACCTCTTCCATATCGCTCTCTTTATTGATCTGACGACCATTGACCTTCTGTATAATGAATCCTTTGCGGATGCCGGCATCTGACATTTTGCCACTGCTTACACCTGTCACCTGCAAGCCGTAACTCAGGTTGAGCTGTTTCTTCTGGTCATCCGTCAGTTCTTTAAAGGCCGCTCCGAGGATCTCCATTCCGGCACTTTTCACGACTTTGGTTGTACCCTGTTCATTTTTCAGCGTTACCTCTACCGTGCGTTCTTTCTTATCACGTACCAGTTTCACCTTTACCTTATCACCGGGACGATGTCTGGCCAGCGCTTCCTGCAGATCGGCCATATTGCGTACGGTCTTGCCATCAATACCGGTGATCACATCATCTACTTTGATATCCGCGCCCGCGGCAGAACCACCGTCTACGATCTCAGCCACCAGGACACCTTCTACCACTCCCAGTTCCTGAGCTTTTTTCTTCAACTCTTCAGATACCCGTTCGTTGATATAGCGGTCATTGGACAAAGAGCTACCTTTGATACCTAACAACGCGCGCTGTACGGTACCATATTGTTTCAGGTCGGCAACCACTTTGGTCATGATACTGGTAGGTATAGCAAAACCATATCCCGCAAAGACTCCTGTAGGAGAAGAAAGAATGGAATTGATACCGATCAATTCTCCCTTCACATTCACCAGTGCCCCTCCACTATTGCCCTGGTTGATGGGGGCATCGGTCTGTATAAACGATTCTATACCTCCGCTATAGACTCCCAGTGTACGGGCTTTCGCACTTACAATACCTGCCGTCACCGTAGAGGTCAGGTTGAAGGGATTACCCACAGCCAATACCCATTCCCCTACTTTCAGGTTATCGGAATCACCGATGGGCAGCGTCGGGAAGTTGTCTCCCTCGATCTTCACCAATGCCAGGTCAGTAGCCGGATCGGTACCAATGATACGTCCTACAAACTCCCGGTTGTCATTGAGCTTTACACTGATCTCGTCTGCCCCGTCGATCACGTGATTATTGGTTACTATATATCCGTCTTTGGAAATGATCACTCCCGAACCGAATCCGACACGGGGCTGGGTCTGTATCTGACGTTCCTGCCCACGACCGCCATCTCCGAAGAAAAAGTCAAAAATATCAGGAGCACGACGCACTGTCTGAGTTTTAGAAAGCTGAGTAGATTTGATATGCACCACTGCATTCACCGAGCTTTCGGCAGCTTGTGTCAGATCCACCGGCTGTGCATTCACCGCGTCAAAAGCAGCAAGCCTCACATTGGGGTTCTGCGGAAAAGCCTCATAAAAAGAGGAGTATTCCGGCTGACCGGATTGCACCATCTTATACGTGGTCAGCCCGGCTACCCCTGAACTAAGCAGAACAATCGCTGTTGCTCCAAGGATGTTTTTAGCTGTTTTATTCATACTGTATTTCTATATATTAAATGTTAATATTAAATTTCCTGTTTAACCACACTCACGTTAAAATAAAGACAAAAACCATTCTATTCTTTTTAGTGTCAGGTATTTTTCTTCTCTTTTAACAGAGGGTCGGAAGTGGTTAACAGGGATTAACGACCAACCCTGCCATTTTTACATTCGTTGTGTCAGATTTGCATCGGGTAAAATGTTAAAAAGAGAAGGGATCATACAGGAGTCTCCCTTTTTCTTCTATAATTTGACTACTCCGTACGGAAAAGGTTTGTGGGACCACTTTTATTTTAGGAATTATTCAGATATCGGAATGTGGAGTCTTTTCTAATTATTCAGACAAAACTCTGAATAAAAAGGATACGATCCGAAAGTTCTTCATGAGATGCCCTGACTACCGGAGTGGTCTTTTAGTAACCGATCCACACCAAATTGGTAACCAAACCGGACCGGATCGGTTACCCAAATTGGTCTATTCTTAATTTGCGTTATGGATCTACAGAAAGCATCAGGCCTGAAATTCATGTTTCATTTTTATAAACAAAAAGAATAAGAAAAAATCAATAGGTAAAGAAAGAACCGTTCAGAACACACCTTAGCAAACAACGTCCTTCTTCTGACCCTGTTTTTTAATTAAACTTCCGGCAGATGCTGTTCAATCCCACCGGAAATACAAAAAATTCTCAGGCAATTTACTGAAATAGGTATGTATCATTTTATCGGGTTCGACAGGGAACAGAGTCCTCAGCGTGTATGTCTGTTCCCACAGTTCGTTTTTATCTCCGGCAGTCTGATAGTCAGAAGCATAGTGCCATGTGTTACTGACAGCGTCCCAGTAATATCCGTTATTTTGGTAGTTATAGTCGTATCCTATATAAAAAGGTTGATAGGAGTTTGTCTGAGTATCCCACAACGAATAAAGGTTACCATCGGGCCACCCCTCTTCTTTATTATTTTTGATAAAACAGGCAAAGGGAGTGTGTTCGCCGCTTTCCGGGTGATACCGGAAGGCCTCACCGCTAACTAAAGCACTTTCCCAAACAGTGCGTATATACAGTTCTTCTGTCCAGTTCTGATCCTCTTCTCTCCACCCGGCGATTGTAGTATACAGTACCAAACCAGTTCCTTCTGTCTCTTCCTCACCCATCCTTATATATATCTTCTTTTCATTGATCCAGCTGCCTGTAACAGGATCGTATAGTTCGATCAGGAAAGTATCCTCCTGCAGATATTCGATTACCGGTCTGGTATACCGAAGTATTCTCTCCCATTGGTCTGTCTTCGTATTCCAGAAATGATAAACGACTGTAGAGGTAGTGTCGGTCCGGGTAGTGATCTCATATTTACTACCTACTATGCCCCAATAATCATCGTACCGTTTATAATTTTCCAGAACATGGGTATTTTTATCTGTTTCGTATTCCATGTATACCCTTTCCGGCTGCCAGTCTGCACAGGACGCATTCCAGCTCCATCTCTGGCTGATTTTTTCTTTGAGTGGTATTTCCCGGTTAGAGAAATACCATTTGCGCTCTGGCAGCCAGTTGCCATTCTGCCAGTTGCTATTAATTGTTTCTTTACCGTATTCGTAATAGTTTATTTCTTCTTTGGTTTGGGGTATCCAATCACCGTAGTCATTAGGCCAGAGGTAACGTACGGTCAACAGTATATTGCCCAGGCTATCATACTCCTGATCTGTTTTTATATGATCCTGCCATTGGTTGCGGGAATAGATATATTCTTCTTCAGTGGTCTGATTGCCATAATTGTCATACGCGTACCGATATCTGCCCTTTGGTTTCCACGCACCTTTTTCCCAGGTAGCCCATTCGACAAAAAGTAAACGCCCCAGAGCATCATTGACCATTTTTTCTGCCGGCTGTTTTCCCAACAGTCTTTCTGGTTATTGTAAAACCCGGATTCTTCCCAACTGACGTACCCGTTCTCATCGTAGCCCGTATGACTGATCTTTCCTGCGCTCCAGCGCCGCGTATCTTTGTCATAATTGAATTCCTTTTTCACATAGATGTCCCTTCCCTGTGCATCTTTTTTCGTCAACGTTCTCGTGAGCGGATTGTCGTAAATATTTTCCCGTTTTTCAATGGCATGCCAGGTAGCTTCTTCTCTCCATGTGATCCCTCCCTCTTCTGTCCCGTAGTCAATGATGATCAGATTCCTGCTCCGTTCCTTACTATTTTCCGGATCATACCGGCTGAAATCATAATGGAGCAATCTGCCTTCCGCATCATACTTGTCGGTAATGGCAGCCTTTTTAAAAGATTTCCGGCTCCCTTGCTCTTGTATGAAAAACTCAGATGTCCGGTAGGCATCTTTGTCGTACCTGACCGTATATGACATATTCTCCAGATTCCGTAACTGATGCAAAATCTCCTCAGACACAGTTTCTCCTGAGAATAGCAAAGTAGATGCCACATCAAACGTTGCATCTACAGCCTGCTGCCCTTTCGTATCGTAAGCATACCGGACATTCAGTAAAGGCTTTTTCCGCAACGCTACCGTTTTAGAGGTAAGACGCTGATCAGGGTCAAATTCAAAACTGAAAGCCAGGGGACCGTCATACATACGATATAGGGCAGGATAAGGCCCTTTGTCAAATTCCGAGTCACCAAGTTCTTCTTCCCAGTTTTGAAAGAGAGTATGAAAAAGGTCGGTACCCGATAGGGTATAGGTAACCCGATTATCCTGATAAGAGAAGTGTAGGTTTAAATAGTCTCTCCACTCTTCATCTTTTGAAGAAATGGTAACCCGGACAGGATTCTGATCCTCATCATAGTGCCAGGTCATTTTCATATACTCTTGCCCTCTTTCACTGTAAACAACCGTATCAAGCAACCCATCGCCAGTAAATATACGGGTTTCAGTATAGAAAATACTGTAATACCATCCTCCCTCTTCATCCGTTTTCCCCTCTGAGACATCATACTCCACCACATCGTGGACTTCTGCGAGGGTAAATTCAGGTTCTGCTTCTTTATATTCTTCTACAGTGGGACAGGTTGTATCAGCATCTTCTACCATAATTTCACTGGTAGAGAAATGTCTAAGTTCTACCTGTACTACCTCTTTGCCGTTTTCCTCCTGGTAGCTGTATTTTTTTATAGAATGGGCTTGCCATACAGGCTCATTCCGGAAATGAGGCTCTAACCCCAACTGGTATATAGTTTCACTGAGCAAACGCATCCGGTCGTCGTATACATATTGGCTTCCGCCTACTTCCATCCATCTGTCAAGAAACTGATTCCAGGCGAAAACAGATTTCTTCTCAGGATATGCAGTCCCGTGAGGCCAGTAGTCCACTTTCAGTACTCCGCCCAGGGAATAGCCTGTTAACTTATGGTTGGAATCATAGGTAGGATCCATTATCAATACTTCCGGATAAAATCCCCATTGCCGGGAGAGTATTTGCTGTAAAAGTTCAATTGTATGATCCTGAGTATATGCACAAGAAACGACAAAGAAAAATGCTATCCACAAGAAACAAAACCTATATTTTCTCATTATTTATTCTTTTATATAACCACGTAAAGTTATAAAAAACTTTCGAAGACAGATAAAAGAAAGTTAATTTTCACCTACAATACGGGGTAGAGGTAGCTATACAATCACATCCAACCTATAAAAATATTCAAAAAGAAACAATGAGGTTTCAGTTATGATACTCATACCTGACAAAATCGAACAATCCGGAGTTCTCTTGTCGGGGCGGGTAGTCTCCGATAAATCTCAGATTCTCTACGCTACAGAAGATATAGAATGCGATCTCTTTTCCGAATCCGAGTTGAAGTTCATGTTTCGGTTCGTTGTCTATCAGAAAGGTAACGTAATAGTTTCCATTCTTCAGGGTCAGATCCATTTCGAACAGATGCCATCCGGTACTTATCGTTACGGGGACGGAAAAGAACGGACAGGCCTGTGAGGTCATGTAAGCGATCATCTCGTCGGGAGCGGCGTTCAGTGCCCGGCGAACCGAATCCTTTCCATATCCTACTTCAAAATCCAGTTCATGTTGGTCGTCGTGATAGATCCACGAACCTACGCTGCACTGGTCTCCTGTTCCCATCCGGGGTATGTGAGTGCGCCAGGTATATCTTCCCGTCGTGTAGATCCGGTCTGTTGTACGGACCTTCTTCCGATCTGTTGAATGAGCCCGGGTAAAGATCCGCAGGTAACCGTTTTCCAGTAGGCATTGATTGTCCGGGTTCTTATCCTGATGTGCATATTCCCATCCGTCCAGCGTATGGAAATTCCATTCTCTGGACGGCGGATTTTCAGTAACTCTACCATTTTTCTGTTGTTGTGCAAAGCACACATTGCACATACACACCAGTGCCAGTGTCAAATAATAGTTTCTCATGCTGAATGAATTGAGGTTTATTCGTTTTATAATGTTCAGGATCGGGTCAACTTTGCCTGTTTCTTTATTGAATAGACGCGCATTTGTTTTCAGACGCAAACAGGAGACGCAAAGAGATTAACGATTTACTGATTTACGATTGAAAAGTTATAAGTTTCAGTGTATGGGTTCTTTTTATCTTATTTATACATACAACTCAAAACTTATAACTTAAAACTCAGAACTTAAACAGGCAAACATACGAGACACATATTTGCGTCTCCCATTTACATTTCATAGTTACGTTGCACCGTTACGTCTGAAAAAGAAAGTACACAGCCTCTTACTGTATGCTGCAAAAGTAGAGGAATCCTCTTCTACACGCATCCGGATTTAGTCATTTCAAGTCAGGAAATGTTCAAATCCGCGTCGGAATATTCATTCAGCTTGTCTGCGGCCATCTGTTTTTCATAAGTACTGATACATAAAGATACCGGAACTACTCCGACTGTTGTCGATGGGTACGGTGTTGCGCTCTGAACTGAGAAGGAGTTACGCCTTTCATTTCTTTAAATAATGTGCTGAAATACCGCTGGTATGTGAAACCGACCTGCTCCGATATTTCCGTTATACTCTGGTCAGACTGGATCAACAGGACAGTCGCTTTGTCGATCCGTCTGCGGTTGATGTAGTCGTTTGCCCCCATTCCGGTGAGTTCCTTGATCTTATTGTACAAGGAAGTCCGGCTCATTGCCAGTTGGGCAGTCAGGAACTTAACGTCCAGACCAGATTGCGACAAGTGCCGGTCGATCAGCTCATTCAGTCTGATCATAAACTGTTCGTCCGCGTTACTGAATGTCGCTTCCTGTGGCGTCAGCACAAATGGATGGTCTCTGTATCTGGATTTGATATACTCACGGTTCCTGATCTGATTGCGGATCACGCTCAGGAGCATCTCCATTTCAAACGGTTTCGCCAGGTAGGCATCCGCCCCTAACTTATAACCCAGCAACTGGCTCACGGAGTCGGCCCGCGCGGTGAGCAGGATGACCGGAATGTGGCTGATAGTCAGATTTTCTTTAATCGCCCTGCACAGTTGATAACCATTCATCCGCGGCATCATAATGTCACTGACCACGATGTCCGGTTGCTGTTGCCTGATCATCCGGAGTGCTTCTATCCCGTCTTCTGCCTGATAGATCTTCCTAAACTGATCTTGCAGCGCCTCTTTTAAGAACTTCCTTAAATCCTGTTTGTCCTCCACGATCAATAACGAATATCCTTGCAGATCAAAAGATACAGATCCCGCCTGTCCTTCTTCCGTTTCCTCTTCGGGAGCACCTATCAGTTCATTGAGATAAGCGTGCCGGGGGCATGAAACCTCTTGTTCCTGCAGAGCGGCCGGTAACTCATAAAAGAAAGTAGCTCCCCTGTCCTCGTTGTTGAACGCACCGATCCTGCCTCCATGCAGTTCGATCAGCATCCTGGCATAAGACAGCCCGATGCCGCTTCCCCCTTTGTTATGTTTGCCCTGGTAGAAACGGGTAAACAGCTTATCCATATCTTCCGGATCCAGTCCGATGCCCTGGTCGTGCACAAGTACCTGTACACTTTCATCCGTACGCACTGTTTGTATAGTGACGCGGGCACGGTCAGGACTATACTTCAACGCGTTCATAATCAGGTTAGAAAGCACCACCCTGCATTTGGTGTCGTCATACGCGACACGCTGTATACGCTCGTCAAAGTTGTATACAACCTCTATCTCCTTTGCCTTAGATGCCATCCGGAAGCCATCTGCCACTTCCCGGATCCATTCATGCAGGGAATGTGAGGAGATGTGCAGTACTTCCTGTCCGACCTCCATTCTGCGTACATCCAGTACGGTATTAATGATGTCTTTCATCTGGTCAGCCTGCTTGCAGGCACCTTGCAGGTATTCCGGTACCTCCTGCTGTTTCACTTCTCCATCCAGGATCCTTTTTAAGGAAGCGTAAATGAGCGTCAGCGGAGTGCGCAATTCATGGCTGATGTTGATCAGGAACCGTATCTTCTCCTCATATGTCTTTTTTCATGTTCACGCATCTTTTGTTTCAGACGGTTCTCTTTCTTCCTGAGCAACAGATAGAAAACGACAGCACCCGCGCACAGTACCAGGGAAATACATATGAGAACAAACCAGGCAGATTTCCACCAGGGAGGAGAGACAATAACGGTTACTAACTCCGTAGGTTCGATCCATTCGCCGTTGGGCATATCACAAGCCACACTGATGGTATATTCTCCCGGAGCCAGGGTACCTAACTCCAGGGTATGGAGATAACTCTCGATTACCGTCTCGTTCTTTCCGGCTATGGTATACCGGAAAAGATGTTTCCGGAAGGAACTCTTTTCGTTGGCAATTACCTGGATATTGAATGAAGAATGATCCCAGGGAATGGAGATACGCCTGTCCCGGATCTGTTCCAGGGTGGATCTGCCATTCAGCTTCGCGTCCAGCAACTGGAGAACAGGAGACGAATTATTCTCAAAAGCAATATCCGTGTCGATGCGCACCAGCCCCATGGTACCTCCCATATAAAGGTTTCTGGTACGCAACGCCGGAAGGGGAGTAAATATCAGTTCGTTGAAAGGCATTCCGTCCGACTCGTCAAGGATCACAAAACGCTCCTCATGGATAATGTAAGCGAAAAACATATTCTGGGCTCCGATCCAGATCCTTCCTTGTTTGTCACAGGCCAGCCCGGATACACTATGGAACAGGCTGGTCTGTATCTTTTCGGCTGTACCTTCCCGGGTATGGTAGCACAGGAGCCCGGCAGTACTTCCTATCCAGAAATTACCCTTATCGTCCCTGCACGCAGAGGTAAACTCATCGCCCTCTTCCGTACTGACCAGGGAAAAAAGTTCATGGGTCTTCCTGTTTAACCGGAACAGGTCGTTGGTACCCACCAGATACAGATCGTCATCGTCGGAATAAATGGCCTGCATAGCTATTTTGCGCTCAAACTCTATCCGGGGAGCATAGATAATAGTCGTTTGCCGGGTATGCTTGTCGTAGACATATACCCGGGTGCCCAGGATGTAAATATGATCTTTTGTAGCATAGAGATTGACCAGATCACCCGAAGAAAATTCTCTTCCGGAAATGGAATCGTTGATGACCGGGAAAGGGTACATCTGCGCGGTTAACTTGTTGAAAATGAAAATCCCTTTATTGAAACAGGACAACAACAATTCACTTCCGGAGAAGTCGGCAATAGAGGTGACTTTCTCTCCATAGGTCGAAGGGTAATGACGAAATGCATTTGTCTTCCGGTCGAAAGAATTGATACCTCCTCCGTCGGTCCCGATCCAGAGCAAGGTATCCGTATCCTCATACAGGCTGGTAACGGTTCGCTCGCTGATACCGTGCCGGTTGCCCAGCGGTACATCCTTATAGGTTTTGATAAACACCTTCCTGATACCGAACAGACCTCCGCGGATACTACCGCCCCAGATATTATCCATCCGGTCTTTATAGAGGCAATAGATGGAATTGCCGGGCAGGGATTGTTTGTCATCAGAAATATACTTGAGGTACGAAAACTTCAGGGTGGAGAGATCCAGGATATTGATACCTCCTCCGTCAGTGGCTATCCAGAGCTGGTCGTCCTTCTCTACCAGATCGAAGATAATGTCATTGTTCAGCCCAGAATTTGCGGTAGACAGACTGAATAGTTGTTTCCCTTCCCCGGAGTAACAGAGAAGACCCCTGCCATACAGGGAGACCCAGAGCCGGTTGTGGGAATCGACGAAAATGGTGTTGATCTCACGCTCTCCGACGAACGGACAACGATACATTCTCTTCCCGGCCAGATCGAACATCCACAGACCGTCTTTGCGGCTGCTGGCGATCAACAGATCAGGCCGCCACTGAAAAATGCGGTTGATACATTTCCGGGCATCCCCGTCCGTATGTGGGAAAACAGGACGGATGCTTTGATCAGCCGGATCATAGGTATAAAGTGTTTCTTCTCCTCCGAATACAAAGCCGTTGCCGGTTGGGAGATACGACCAGGCCTGGAACAGTTCTCCTTTGTACAGGAGTGAGTGGAACTGGTTTTCTGTCTTATGGTATGTGGCTACTCCCTTCTGGGTAGATACGTATAACTGACCCAGATGGTCTTCGGTGATGAAACGGATAAAGTTGTCAGGCAAAGAGTGAGGCTGATCGCGGTCGTGAAAATAGTTTTTCAGTTCGGACTGGTCGTAACTGTTCAGTCCCCATTTGGTACCTATCCACATCACTCCCAGGTGATCTCTGTGGATACATTGCACCCTGGATTGTGACAGGCCCTGCTCTAAAGAGATTTGTTTGAAGTAGTAGTGTTGCTCTTCGGCCTTCGCAAAGAGTACAAAGAACAGCATCCCCATAACAGACAGGCATATGCTCAGGTGTCGTTTTTGTGCCATAGTATACGTGTTGGTATAGCAAATATAGTGAAAGGTAAGCGGCAAAGATCAAACTTGTTTGAGATCTTTGTCCGAACCGCATCCTATATTCTACAAATATAGAAGAACTTACGCAACCACCCAATAAAAATAGGTCTTCTTTTGTACAGTATACCTCCTCTGATCTCTCAGAAAGAGGTGTTTTGGATAAATCAGGATTTTATTTGTACGCTAACGGATGTGTGGTTCTGCACATACATCTATATTTGCTTCGTGAGATTTCCTTATCTAATCAATGAAAAGTATATGAATAAACTAAAACAAACACTGAGTTGCCTGCTGTTGTTCCTTTTTGCAGCAACGACATCCGTTTATGCACAGGTTGCAACGATGTATTCGGGCACTGTTACAGACGTGGATAGCGACGAGCCCATCATCGGTGTCAACGTTACCATCAAAGACGACGCGCGAACGGGTACCATTACGGATCTTTCAGGAAAATTCTCTATCAGTGCCCCCGCCGGTTCTACCCTTTTGTTTTCCTATATCGGATACGTGACTAAAGAAGTCAGACTGGGAGAAAATACCAGCCTGAAAGTGACGATGCAGGAAGACCAGAACCAATTGAGTGAGGTAGTGGTCATCGGTTACGGTGTAGTGAAGAAATCAGATATTACCGGTGCGGTGGCCTCCGTTTCTTCCAGACAGTTCAAAGACCAGCCCGTGAAGCGGGTAGAAGATATCCTGCAGGGACGGACCGCGGGCGTGGCAGTGACCAGCGTCAACGGTTTGCCCGGGGGTAGCGTCAAGGTGCGTGTCCGGGGTACCACTTCTATCAATACAAGCAACGAACCCCTGTACGTGATCGATGGGATAATGGCCGGTGGGCTGGACGTGAATCCTGCCGATATCCAATCCATTGAAGTATTGAAAGATGCTTCGGCAACGGCCATTTACGGTTCACGCGGTGCGAATGGCGTGGTATTGGTAACCACGAAAAAGGGGTGGAAGGCAAGGTGCAGATCTATGCGGATGTAGCCATCGGCGTATCCAACATCTTGAAGAAATACAATCTGCTGAATGCGTATGAATATGCCAGCGCGCTAAAAGAGTACAATGGTATTTCATTCCCGGAAGAAGAGATGCAGGCCTATAAGAATGGTTCTAAGGGGATCGACTGGCAGGATCTGATGTTACGGACAGGCATCAGTCAGGATTACAAACTGGGGATTTCCGGCGGAACGGCCAGAAACAAGTATCTTATCTCTGCCAACTTACTGGATATAACAGCCATGACCATCACCACCCGGTATCAACGCGCGCAGTTGCGTATCAATCTGGATAACGAACTGACAAAGTGGCTGACACTTTCTACCCGGATCCACTCTTCCCGCACCCACAGCCACAACGGGGGGATTGACATTATGAATTTTCTCAACTACTCCCCTACGATGGAAATGAGAGATCCGGAAACGGGTGTATACAACATGGACCCCTATAATTCAGTCAATCCGAACCCTTACGGTGCCCGCGTGGCCAATTACGGCGATACCTATGTATACGGTCTGAACGGCAATATGGATCTGACCTTCAAGATCATGAAAGGTCTGACGTTGTCGGTACAAGGAGCGGCCAATTACTCGCATATCCCGAGCTACTCCTTCACCTCGTCACTGGCCAAACCCGGACAACTCAGCGGTATGGAAAATTCGAGCCGGATGAATCTTTTCTGGCAGAATACCAACAACGTGACCTATAACACCCGTTTCGGTGATCATCAACTTACCGCAACGGCTGTATTTGAAGCAAGTGGTGCCGAGAGCAGATACCTCACCCTGACCGGTAGCGAACTGGCCAATGAGTTTGTGGGTTACTGGAACGCACAGAACGCAAATACACGTGACGGGAGCAACGGCTATTCCGCGGAAGCTATCGTATCGGGACTCGGACGTATCATGTACAACTACAAAGGGAAATACATGGTGACCGGTACTTTCCGTGCCGACGGCTCCTCCAAATTCCAGAAGAAGCATAAGTGGGGGTATTTTCCGTCGGCGGCAATAGCCTGGGACATGGCCAGAGAAAACTTTATGAATAGCCAGAACATCGTTCAGCAATTGAAACTGAGAGGTAGCTTTGGTATTGTAGGTAACCAAAGTATCGGTGCTTACAGCACACTGGGCATGTTAGCTGCCACGGATTACGACGGTTATGGCAGCGACGCGATCCATACCGGCTACTGGTCCGGCAACCTGGCCACACCAGACGTAACCTGGGAAAGCACCTACCAGTACAATATAGGATTAGATACCAGTATTTTAGACGGACGCCTGAGCGTTACAGCCGAATGGTTCCGGAAAGATACCAAAGACCTGTTGCTTCGCAAACCCGCTCCGCAATACAACGGCGGCGGCTCTTTCTGGGTCAACCAGGGTGAAGTAAGGAACTCCGGGGTTGAATTCACCCTCACTGCTATTCCGCTGACCGACAAAGACATTTTTGGTTGGGAGACCTCCCTGAATGCATCGTACCTGAAAAATAAGATCATTGACCTGGCAGGCAGCGAATTCATTGTCGGAGAGAATTACACAAGTATCGGCGGCGGACCGATGCAGATCAGGAAAGTAGGTCATCCGATCGGGTCTTTCTATCTGTATGAATGGGCCAACTTCAACGATCAGGGTGCCAACCTGTACAGACGCCAGGCCGATGGAAGTCTGACTACCAATCCGGGTGCTGACGATCTCATTACTATGGGACAGGCCGAACCGAAATGGACCTTCGGATGGAACAATACATTCACCTGGAAGAACTGGACCCTGAATCTCTTTATCAATGCCGCCACAGGACAGGACAGACTGAACGTAAGCCGCTATGCCATGTCTTCCATGACAGGGGTATATCGTTTCATTTCTTTATCCGATGCTTACTACAAAAGCTGGGATCAGGTAGCCCATAAAGCAGATGCCGTGTATGCAAGTCACAAAAACCCGGACAACAGGAACTACCCCGACTCTGATTTCTGGCTGGAAGATGCGTCGTTCGTGAAACTGAAAAACATAAGCCTTTCCTACAACCTGCCCAAAAAGATAACGAGAATAGCCGATATCCAGTTGTCCGTGAGCGCGCAGAACCTGTTCACACTGACAAAATATACAGGTATGGACCCGGAAGTGTACAGCGAAACAGATTATGGGTTCAATGGCGTGGACATGGGGTCTTATCCCGTTCCGAGAACATTTACTTTTGGTATGAAACTCAACTTTTAATCTTCTAACTACAAATGGATATGAAAACAATATATAGAATACTCAGCATCACGGGGCTGGCATGGCTGGTGCTTGGCATGGTATCCTGTGAAGACCTGCTGACGGAAGATCCCAAAGGGCAGCTGGCAGTAGATAACTTCTTCAGTTCCAAAGGTGATCTGGACCTGGCACTGAACGGACTGTACTCTAAAGTGGCAAGCGATATGTATGCGAATATCTGGGCCGGTTTCGAAGCGGTAATGGGCAACGATATCTCCACCCATCCCGCGGGCAACAAACAGGGTTTGCGTGAAGTAGATACATACAGTGTTTCGGATAACAACTCGTGGGTGACCGAATTGTGGGGAGCCCGCTGGAGATTAGTGAAAGCTGCTAATTTCATCATCGATAATGCCGGACGAACTCCGGAGGTAACTCAGGAAGAGAAAGACGCCGCCATCGGACAGGCTCATTACTGGCGTGCCTATTCTTACTTCTATCTGGTAATGGCCTGGGGAGAAGTGCCTCTGGTGGTGAAAGACGAGATCAACTACAACATGCCTCTGGCAACGATTCCCGAGATCTACGAACTGATCGTCTCTGACCTGCAAAAAGCAGAAGCCATGGTTCCCGCACATTACACGAGAGAGCCTTACGCAAGGAACGGAGTAAATATCGCCGTCAGCCAGGGAGCGGTAAAAGCCACACTGGCCTATGTATACATGGCTATGGCAGGATGGCCGCTGAACAAAGGAACAGAATATTATCAGCTGGCTGCCGCAAAGGCGAAAGAGGTGATCGACGCTTCGAAAAACGGTACGTATTCCTACAGGCTATTGCCTGATTACGGGCAGGTATATTCCATGGAATATAACAAAAACAATCCGGAGGTATTGCTTGGGGTATACTACAACCGTGGAGTAAACGCCATTACAAATGCTCCCCTGGCCGATTTCCTGGCAGACTATGCCTACGGTGGCGGCGGATGGGGCGATACGAACGGAGAGATCAAATTCTGGTATGATTTCCCGGAGGGATCACGTAAAGACGCGACATATTTCCCGAAAATCGTATTGAAGAATGAAACCCAGCTGCGTGACTGGTGGGAAGATCCCGACCCGGCTACCTCCCGTGTGGTGATCGCTCCCTGTTTCATGAAAAAAGCAGAAACTACCACCGGCGAAGAGTTTGACTATACCCACCCGGGGATCTCCATGAATCAAGACGGAGAAAAAACACACCAGCTCATCCGCCTGGCAGAGGTGTATTGCTGGTATGCCGAAGCAGTAGGCCGTTCAAAAACCGGTAGCATCACAGAAGCAGTCAATCTGTTGAACGAGGTACGTAACCGTGCCAACGGATCTGTGGTAGCGGAAAGAGATATGTATCAGCCAACCATGTCGTATGACGAACTGGCGGAAGCAGCCTACAACGAACACGGTTGGGAAATAGCCGGATACTATTGGGGCAACATTGCTACCCGGGCGAGAGATATGTTCCGCATGAACCGCATCAAAGATCATTTCGAATACAGAAAATCAAATCCGGAGATCGAAGTAGCTCCGGGGGTATTCCGAAAAGAAGCGGTTCCCGTATCCGGTACGTGGAGCGACAGTAAGATGTATCTTCCCCGTCCTTTTGTAGACACATCCATCAATCCGAATCTGAATAATTGAATGAAACCCCTATAAAAACATCTATTATGAAACGAAGATATGTGTATGCGGCAATCGGCGCGTTATATAGTATAGCTCTGCTATCCTGTGGCGATAGCTTCAAAGAAAAGACGGAGCTGGTCCGATGCGAAGTCTCTACCTATGACCTGACCTTTGAAGTCTCCCCGACCGAAGTTCAGACAGTGGACATCACGTCAGAGACAGAGTGGAAAGTAGCGGTAGATCAGGGAGGCGGCGACTGGCTCACAGTCTCTCCGCCGGAAGGAACAGGGAATGGCACGATCACTGTTTCTGCCGGAAAGAACAGTGGCCCCAGACGCGGTGCTACCCTGACGGTAGCAGCAAGAAATGCCGAGCTCCGTACGGTAACGATCATCCAGGACGGCTATAACGGTTTTATATACCATTACGGCGATTTCGAGGGATTGCAAAAAGTAGGGCTTGTAGCAGGGATAGATCCCATTACCATTGTAGACAATGACGAATGTGAAGACGGGAAAGCGTTGCGCATCTATACACGACCGGGTGAGGAATACTCAGGTACTAACGGAGACCGCTTTAAGGTGCAGACCACGACACAATTCGGGTCGGGCCGTTACGAATGGCGCGTCTATGTACCTAAATTCGGTATGAACGACCGGACCAGTATCGGAGCATTCGTATATTTTGATGATGCTCATGAGTTGGATTTTGAGATCTGCTCCGGTACGGCCGCGGCCCGTAGCGCGCACAACGCGGGACCAGACGATATGTTGTGTCTGGTTTCCAGCCAGGCAAATCCTTTCTTCTCGGAATACACTCCTATCAAAGCCGACGCCTGGCATACGTTTGTTTTAGACCTGAAACTGGAAAATGACAAATACCTGGCAGAATGGCTGGTAGATGGAAAAAGCCTGAAAAAAGCGCAGCTGGATTACGGTGAAGAGACTTATTTCCGTGCCATATCCAGTGTGGAGAACCTGTACGGCATGGGCGACCACGCGGCTACTCAGGAAAACTATGCCTTATTTGATTATCTGGAGTATGTTCCTTATGACTATTCGATGAAGCCTATCGTGGAAGGTGAGCTTCCTCCCGAACCGGAAGGCACCACAACCCGGTGGGACTTTGAAAGTGAGGAGATCCCCGCGGATTGGACCAACGCAGGAGGGACCATCGCCAACGGAACTTTAAACCTGCCCAATGGAACCAGTTTCGTTTACGGACCCGAGGTAGGACCCGGCAAATATACCTGGGAGATCGACGTTCCCGCTATAGGAACAGGAGAAAAATGGCTGGCCGGTGGCAACATAGCCGCTACCAACGCAGAGGAAAGATCGTTCTCGATGTTTGTCTTCCCCGGTACAGAAGATGACCGCGCGGCCTGCCAGGTCACACCCCTTCCGGGACAGATGCTGGTACGCTGCTATACAGAGTCACTGGGAGTCTACGGTGTGCCTGTCAATCCGGGCAAACATACCCTGACGATCGATCTCAGGCTCAAAGACGGTGCGTACAGCGCGGCATGGATCATAGACGGGGATGTAGTGAAAACCTTCGATACCTGGTATACTCCGGAAGAGTTCCGGTTCGGTTTCTCTTTTGTGACCTTTGCCAACGGTGGCGGATGGCAGGGCGACCGGGATACTCAGGGAACGTATATGGCCAGCTACGATTATTTTGAATATAAGAAATACGAATATTAACTCCGGCAGATCATGAAATATGTAAAAACACTCCGAACCGTTGCGCTTTGCGCGCTATGGGTACTGGCAAGTGTTTCCTGCAAGCAGGAAACACCCGCTGCCCCCGGGAAAAAAGTATTTCCCTGGTATATCTATAAAGAGGGAAGTTCTTTCAAGGAATTAGAGCCTGTAAAAGACATCATTCATTCCATCAGTATTTTCGGAAATCCTCCCCGATCTTTCATTGACGAATGTCATCGCAATCAGATCGAAGTCTATAAGGCGGTAGGCGGAAGCGAAGAAAATATAAATACAACAGAGAAAACAGAGGCACTTGTCAATGAATACATAAAGGAGTGTACCACCTATGGATACGACGGTATAGATCTGGATTTTGAACATCTGGATCCTGAGTTCCGGGAAACCTACAGCCAATTCCTGGAACTTGCTTCCCGGAAGCTGCATGCCGCCGGAAAAAAATGAGTCATTGCGTGAGTTTTTATCCCGCGTCGTTCGTAGATGAAGATACGAAAATGTTCTACGACCCGGCCGTGCTGGCGAGGACGTGCGACCTGGTGAGGGTGATGTGTTACGATATGTATTACGCGCCGGGCATCGGTGAGACAGACCTGCGGCACAGGGACGATTGTGCGGGTATGGGACCTACGGCCGACTATCTGTGGACCAAATAGGCCATGTCTTTCTGGATCAGACGTATTCCCGGAGATAAATTAGTGATGGCGCTACCGGCATACGCGAATGATTACGCGGTAACAGGTGACAGGAAAGGAAGACAAATTTATCAATCCGTGCCTGACAGCGTAAGTGGTGATTTGCCCGATCCGATCTGGTTGTGCTATGAAAAAGTAAACATCTACCTGTATGATGCTACGGACGGCCATCGGCATCTGTTTTACGCAAGTGACGCCAGAAGTACGGAAGCTCTGTTGGGGCTAGCGGATGAACTGGGAATTTCCCAGATCGGTTTCTGGCATTTCAACAGTGTAGACCCGTCTATGTGGAAGGTGACGGAGAAGTGGAAAAAGCAATGAGTAAGTTGAGCATCTGTCTGGCTTTTCCATGGAAAAGCCAGACAGTCTCTGAAAGATCGACCTTACAATGATAATAGGCTTTTCTATATACCCCCCACAGAGGAAAGGCTATGATGAAATGCCCCTCAAAAGTCAGATATACACTTTTGAGGGGCACGCTGTATGGGAACACGCTTTCGAAGACAGACTTAGTCCACATACTCTATTTCCATTTTCCATTTCCACTGTGGGAAATAGAGATTACCACCCGCCCACTCTACCTCACCACGCTGGAAATCTACTGTCTCGCTGCGTGGATATTGCTTCCCGGGATAGAGAGGTTGAGAGTAGTCGTTGTTCACGATCAGACGCCAGGAGTCGATCCCACCCATGAAGAACATCTTCTCTTCCGGTGTACGGGCAAATACGGGAATACCAAACGATTGATCGACCGGTGCCCAGCCTACCCCTTCGAAATAGACCTCGGCCCAGTCGTGCAGGTTCCACGCGCCCGGATGCATCATGAATCCACTCTGCCAGCGACACGGGATCCCGCTGTAACGGCACAGGGTCATAAAAAGCAACGTCACCTGTCCGCAATCTCCTTTACGGTTCTCTACCACATATTCCGGAATGTTTTCAATGGTAGAATACTCAATGGCCGATGCCCAGGGATAGACCTGTCTGATCCAGCGGAAATAACGCTGTGCCAGCAACAGCGGGTTACTCTCTCCTTCGGACAAACGCTCTGCCAGTTCACGGATACGGGGTGTGAAGCGAATGTGTGTTTCCCTTTCCCCGGTATGTTCTTTATAGAGATCACTCTCCGTATCATAGGGCAGAATATCTTCCGGCTTCAGATCGTGCCACTCGGCATACGAAGTAAACTCAAAGGTTTCGGAAAAGCGGGTCGGTTGCCCCTGTCGGGCCACCTGCTCCATATACAACGTCTTGTGCAGATACGAATCCGGAGCGATCTGATAGTCGGGTTGACTGGTCCTGATCAACTTTACATCGGTCTGACGGGGATGATCCGTACGTGGATAGGGCAGCCAGCAACGGACCACTTCCCCGGCAGGCACCGCGTTGGTATCTACTGTGAGCGTATACGTTACCCGCATCCGCCTGGGTTCTACCCGGGGGTTCTTTTCTTTCTTCACCGCGGCTATCACCTCAGGAACATGGGTCTGATTGACCTGGTCTTTATCGCTCATCTCAAATCCTTCTTTTTCCAGTTTGATGTTGTAGCAGGCAGAGTCTACCCGGAAAAGATTGGGACCGGCATTGCGGAAATAGCGTTTCTCGCCATCAATGATCCGGTATTCCAAGGCGTTACTTTCTTCCCAGGCACGCATCTGCGCGTCTGTCACATCCGGAATGTATTGACGGATGTATTCTTTTACCTGAGCTTCCGTCAGACGGAAATCGACACGGATGCGATGATCCAGATCCTCTTCCCAACTATACGATTTGGCAGGCTGCTTATGGGAACACGCCGATGCGAAGACCAGCAGTCCCACCAGATAGAGTAGTTTTTTCATATCCTGTTTTCTATGAGGTATATCTGAATGGATCCATACAGGGATACAAAAGACAGGTACTCCCCTTCTTTTATCCCTGTATGAGACTCCAGATTCTGTATGTATATTATAATAAGGTAATTCCCAGACCCGGTTTATCGTTCAGCGTGAGCTTACCTTTCACCACCTTCACTCCGTCGAAACGGTCGTTAGCGATCAGCAGGTTCCCATCCAGGTCGGCAAAATCCACAGCCGGTGAGAATTGCGCCGCGGCAGAGATCGCACAGGAGGTCTCTGTCATACAACCCACCATCACATCCATACCCAACGCACGGGCCAAATTCACCATTTTCCATCCCTCACGCATACCGGTGCATTTCATCAGCTTGATATTGATCCCGGTGAAAGCATGTCTCAGTCCCGGCACATCACTCAGTCGTTGCAGAGATTCATCGGCATAGATCGGCAACGGACTTTGCTGGGTGACCCAGGCAATATCTTCCAACTGCTCTTTGGGCATAGGCTGTTCGATCATCACAATGCCCTGCTCTTTGAGCCAGTGTACCATATCCAGCGCGTAGTGTTTGTCTGTCCAGCCCTGATTGGCATCAATTGCCAGAGGCAACTGACACACCGAACGGATGGTTTCGATCATCTCCTTGTCATTGTCACCCCCCCCAGTTTCACTTTCAGTATATTGAAACGTTCGGCATACGCCAGCGTCTTTTCACGTACCTTGTCCGGAGTATCTATCCCGATGGTATAGGTAGTGTCCGGTGCTTTGTCCTTATCCAATCCCCAGATCTTGTACCAAGGAGCTCCCAGCAGTTTTCCCACCAGATCGTGGAGTGCAATATCCACAGATGCTTTGGCTGCCGTATTGCCCGGCATCACACGGTCTACATACGCCAGAATATCTTCCAGCTGGAACGGGTCGCTGAACTGTCCGAGATCTACCTTATTGAGGAAATGAGTTACCGACTCTATAGACTCTCCGAGGTAAGGAGGCATGGAAGCCTCTCCGTATCCGATCACACCATCATATTCCACCTCTACCTGAATATCCGGCGTGGTTGTCCGGGAATAGGTAGCTACGGTGAATACATATTCCAGTTTAAGCTCATACGGTTTGAATCTGAGTTTCAGTTTTTTGTCTGCGCCTACCAGGCGATTGACCGAAAAAAGAGAAGGTACCGTGGCAGCCAGCGTCTCATTGGCCATCAGACCGGTGCCCACAGCTGCCAGTGCAGCCGTTTTCAGAAAGTCTCTGCGATTTTGCATGTTTCTATGGGTTTATAAGGTGAATTGTGTCAGTTATAATAAGGATTTGTTTCTGTGGTGTTGAGTGCGGGGTCTTCCTTATTTATATAAGGCAATATACGGGTGGCAAAGAGCAGGCGATTGAGGTTGTACTCATCGTACGCCTCGTCTGCCGGATCAAAACTATTGATACGTACATCTCCCTGCGAATGGATAAACTTCTTACCTCCCAGGGAAATAGCTACGTGCACCACTCTCTCTTTACGCTCCGGTGTTGCCTTGCGCCCGAAAAAGATCAGGTCGCCGGCTTGCAGGTTGGAAAAGTCCGGAGCAATCTCTATATGTTCGCCGACATACGCCTGCTGCGAAGCGTCCCTCGGGATAATAATATCGTGCAGATACAATACGGTACGTACGTAACCGCTGCAATCTATTCCTTTGGCAGAAGTACCGGCCCACAGATAAGGAACCCCCAGGAGTGTATGAGCCGTTTGCAGGATGGCATCCGCATCCTGTCTGAGTGAATTTCTCCATACCGTCTCCGGCATCCCTGAAGATTTGGAAAGATAACCTTGTTTCCCATCGGGATAACTGATCCGGTAGAAAGTTCCTTCCGAACCCTCTAAGCGGAACCGATCGCCGGAAACCATATCCGACACCGTCTGAGAACGCAGATCCGGCTTCTGAAACACAAATCCGTAATGGACAGTAACTACGACTTTCTCCGCGCGGTTCCACTCATCGTATTCTTCCTTTGTCATCGGGTGTATTCCCGCGCTGTGTACCCATCCGATGTAATCATCAGGGGTCTGAATACGGTACCAGCTCTTTTTATCCAGAATATGTACCGGCATTCCCATCAATGCCTGTGTGACCATCTCCGATGAAAAATCGTCCTGAATACGGATATTACACACAGAAAGGTTGACCACACCATAGGTTTTACCCTCCAGCTTCTCTTCATCCGGCAACACACGCAGACTATCCGTAACCTGATAACCCGCTTGCCCGAGTCCCGAAAGAAGAGAGGACTTCGCATCCGCGGAGGTGGTAACTCCCGTCAGGGTAACCCTCTTCCCTGCGACATCATAATTTACATCGAAAAGGGCCACTCTCTTGTCAGGAGCATACTGCTGACGCAAGGTATCATGGAGTTGTTGTATGGATTTGGGCAACTTCTTATCTGTGCCTTCCGTACACGCATAGCATAATCCGATAAAAAGGAATAAGGAGAGGTATTTTCTCATGAACTTTATGTTTAGGGAGTTAACTATGTACACAAAGATAGGGATATTTTCTACTTGTGATACACTTTTTCAGGAAAATTAAGAAAGCTATTCTTTCCGATACAGGATACACTCATTTATGCGGCATTGCACAGACTTTTCCTGTCGATGTGTCAGAGGAAGTACAAGGTAAATAATAAAAGGTCCGGTTTGTCAGACCCATAGAAATACTGTATCTTTGTCTGATAAAGCAGTCAGACGGTTTGTCGCTCACAGTATGGTTGTGGGAGGAAAGTCCGGGCAACACAGAGCACCCTACTTCCTAACGGGAAGCTGTCCGTGAGGGTAGAGCAACGTAGAAGAAAAGAACCGCCGTTTTCCTGGAGGAAACGGTAAGGGTGAGAAGGTGGGGTAAGAGCCTACCAGCCTTATGGTGACATAAGGGCTGTACGTCTTAGGGGTTGTAAGGTCATGTATACCGACGTTAAGAGGGTGGCTCGCCCCATGTCGGAGGGTAGACCGCTAAAGTGGAACGGTGACGTTTCACTCAGATAAATGACAAACGCCCTGCTTGCAGGGAACAGAACCCGGCTTACAGGCTGACTGCTTTTTTATTGTTTTATAGGGAACCGGCCCAAACTCCCCGGAGCCTGCAATTGTTTTATCTACTTCATGAAGAGCCTGTTTAAATTTTGCTCGTTTCTTTATTCAGGCTTATTTTAGGTACATTTTTCTGTTTTTGAGACGATAACCAACGATCGACGCAGTCCATAGCGGGCTGTTTGAGCCGAGAAAAGAGGAAAATGGAAAAAAGGCAGAAGAAAGAGCGAAAAATTCTACAATAATTTATTTGTGGAACCAACGGTCGACGTAGTCAAAATTTAAAACAGGATCTTAATTCTCGGAAAAATGAAAATAGGCCAACAGGTTGCTAAATTCTGGAAGTTCATCTCGAACGACATCTGGCGGGTAACAGAGGATGAAGTTACAAAAAGGAAATTCTCTTTCTATACGATTATCAAAACGCTCTATATCGCTATCGATCAGTTTACTAAAGATCGTATCCTCAACAGGGCTTCCGCACTTACCTACAGTACGTTGCTGGCTATTGTACCCATTCTGGCTATTGTATTTGCCATCGCACGGGGATTTGGTTTTGCCAATCTGGTGGAAAACCAGTTCCGGGATGCCTTCGGAGGAGTGAACGATACGACAGAAACCATACTTCATTTTGTGGATTCTTACCTGTCGCAGACCAAGAGCGGTATCTTTATCGGCATCGGTCTTATTCTGCTGTTGTGGACCGTGATCAACCTGATCAACAACATCGAACGTACGTTTAACCAGATATGGGATATCAAAAAATCGCGGACACCTTACCGGAAACTGACCGATTACTTTTCTGTCATCCTGCTGGTACCGCTTCTCATTGTGATCTCTGCCGGAGCTTCTATTTTCGTCAGCACCATCATGAAGGGAATAGAAGATTTTGTGATACTGGCACCGATCATCAAATTCCTGATACGTTCTGTACCGTTCGTATTGGTCTGGCTCATGTTTACCGGTTTATATATGTACATGCCTAATACCAAAGTGAAATTCAGGTATGCTCTTGTGGCGGGTATACTGGCCGGTACTGCTTATCAGTTGTTTCAATACATATATATCAGCGGACAGTTATGGGTATCCCGCTACAATGCGATATACGGTAGTTTCGCTGCTCTTCCGTTGTTCCTGCTCTGGCTTCAGACCTCCTGGACGATCTGTCTGTTCGGAGTAGAGTTTACATACGCGGGACAAAATGTGAATAATTTCAGCTTCGACAAGGATACACGGAACATCAGCCGCAGGTACCGGGATTTCATTTCCATCCTGATCATGTCTATTATCGTGAAACAGTTTCAGAGCAATGAAACTCCTTATACAGCGGAAGAGATCTCTCAGACATATAAGATCCCGATCCGGCTCACCAAACAAGTCCTCTATCAACTACAGGAGATCAAATTGATCCATGAATTTATCATTGATGATAAAACCCAGGAGATAGGTTTCCTGCCTTCTGTGGATATCAATCAGCTGAATGTGGCTACCTTACTCGACCGGATAGATACATTTGGTTCGGAGGATTTTAAAATAGATACAGAAACAGAATATAGTCAGCCCTGGCAGGTACTGATCGAAGCCCGGGAAGAATATTACAGGAATGCCAGCCAGGTGCTGCTGAAAGACCTGTAATATTTATGATTTACTGATTTACGATTTACGATTGAAATTTCTTTTCATTTAATAGTCTCAATGCAGGCTTACAAATAGGATGTGATTTAAGGATCTACCCGAGGAGTCCTACTAAATAAACGAATCCCATACTACATACAGACATATTCAAGTACCAGAGGCAAACAAGCAGCTCTCTGGTGTGGAATAAAAAGTTGTAATCAGTTTCCCGGACAACTGTCCCTCTATACCGGCACAGACCTAATATTTATTATAAGAGATCACTTTTTCTTTGGGTTTTCTGATCTTACGCCGTTTGTCTTTCAGGGGATAGCCTATCACAACATCCAGCAACAACCGCCTGGATGAAGGGATTCCGGTCAGTTCTTTTATCTCCTTTTCATCAAACCATCCCAGGATACATGAGCCCAGGCCTTCGTCCTCGGCAGCCAGAGAGAGGTGAGAAGCCGCGATCCCCAGATCGATCAACGGGAAATGTTTGTCTTTTAACTTTCCTCCCAGCAGAGAGGTGATATTGGCAGATTCCTCTACGACCAGGATATGTACAGGGGCTTCTCTGGCAAACTTGTTCATACCCAATCCGGCAGTCGCCCGGCCCACTTTACGGGCCAGCTCGGGATCGGTAACTACAACAAACTTCCAGGGTTGAGCGTTACACGCAGAAGGGGCCATACGGGCAGCCTCGAGCATACGCTCCAGCTTCTCACTCTCTACCCGACGATCCGGATCAAAAGAGCGATCGCTCTGACGGGACAAAGCCAGTTCCAGGAACGTCATATCAGTTGGCAGATCCGTTCAGAGTGATCATCCGGCTGATATACTTCCCTATGATATCAAATTCCAGATTCACCACCGTACCCACACGAAAGGTATGGAAATTGGTATATTCATAGGTATAAGGAATAATCGCTACCTGGAAGGTGTCTTGTGTAGGATTACATACTGTCAGGCTGACACCGTTCACGGTAACCGAACCTTTGTCTACCGTAAAGTATCCTCTTTGGGCCATCTCTTTATCAAATGTATATTGGAAAGTATAGTACCAGCTTCCCTCCGCGTCCTGTATGTCCGTACAAACAGCGGTCTGATCCACATGTCCCTGCACGATATGACCATCCAGACGGCCGTTCATCATCATGCTACGCTCTACGTTCACTTTATCTCCGATCTCCAGCAACCCCAGGTTCGAACGCTCCAGCGTTTCTTTCATGGCTGTCACGGTATAGGTATCTTCCGTAGTTCCGACTACCGTAAGACAAACACCGTTGTGAGAGACACTCTGGTCTATTTTAAGTTCCCTGACAAACGAACAGGACAGGATCAGGTGTACATTCTCCTGTTCTTTTTCTAATGCAACCACTGTTGCGTACTCTTCTACTATTCCGGAAAACATAAGCTGTTCTTTTTAATTTTACGATTACACTCTCTCTTCGGATCACTCCCCGCAGACAGAACCGGAAAGGAATCCCCGAACCAGGCTCTTTTTCACAGAGAGGGAAAGCCGGGAAATACATCCTAACTTACCCGGATTTGCGTAAGGGGTATCCTATCTTCTACAAAGATACAAAGAAAAGAAGAAAAACAGGTTCTCAGAGCAGGTATAAAAAAAATAGGGCTTTTCACAAAGCCCTATTTTTCAGTTTTCAATAGGTATTAGTTTTTTTGAGGTAAAAAGATTGTTTTCAGGATAACGATGCAAATATAGGGGCTTTTCACCTTACAGACCAAATAATAAAACATGTCTTATAACATATTTTTGTCTTTTCTTTGGTTTTATTATCATTTAGTGACTAAACCCGCTTTTGCAAACGTTACCGGAAAACAAATATAAAATTTTAATTTAATTTCAGCTAAAAAAAGAATCCGGAAAAACTTTGTGCTCAGAGCTTACGTGGATATCCTTCTTCGGTATTACCACTATGTTTCAACACCTTAGCATCAATAAAGAAAACGATTTCTTCTGCGATATTGGTAATATGGTCTCCTGCACGTTCGAGTTTACGGAACACACTTATGAATTGCAGATACGTAATGGCGCTCTCCGGATGCTCCCGGATATAATCTGCCAGGATGGAAGAAACCTCCGCATTGATCTCATCCAGCACATTATCTTTGGCAAAAACAGAAGTGGCCAGTTCAAGGCTCTCTTCATTGAGGGCCCGTTTGGTGATCTCCAGCATAGAAAGTACTTCCGAAAGCATCTCTTCCAACCGCAACCGTTTCAGAAGTTCCGCATCCAACGCAGGGTCTTCACACTTAATCACAAACCGTGCGATCCCTTCGGCCAGATCTCCCAGACGTTCCAGGTTGGTATTGATCTTTAATATGGCCAGTACAAACCGCAGATCTACCCCTACCGGATTGTAGAGAGCGATGGTGTCTTCTACATCGCTGTCTATCTTTAGTTCGAAGGCATTTACCCTCCGGTCGCGTACAACCACCTGCTGAGCCAACTCGCGGTCCATTGTCAGGACTGCTTCTCCCGAACGATCTACCTGATTATAGACAAGCGTCCACATCTCATCTATCTCTTTTTTCAGGAGCATCAGTTCCGATTCTATAAACTTTACCATTTTTATATTCTGAATTTATACGGTTTTTCTGTTTCACCAAGGCGCACTGAACGGACGGGGACTGAATCCGTATGACCTTCCACATACGGATATACCTGACGAACGGTTCTACCTATTTATATATACTCCTTCTTCCCTGGCTCTTGCAAAAATAAGAGTCTTTGTGAAAAAGAGATTTTCTATCAGGCAACAAAGAAAGCCTTTTTTGTTAAAAACCTGTGAATGGGAGTTGAAGGATATGTTTCAAAGAGATTACATTTATGTTACAAAGCTTTTCCGGGCCCCTGTTGCGTACAAACAGAGCTCTGATCCTCTCATCTATCGGAACAGCATTCATCTGTTTCATGCATAGGATGATCTCCGGTTTACATGTATCCGACTTCCCTTTCCCGGAACATCCGGATCCCGGAAATATACATCCGATACGCCTGCCGTCCATAGCTCTGCCCGGGGCAGGTATATATTCTTTCCTTAAATAAAGGACAAACGAAAAAAATATCCTAATTTTGCAGAATCAAACGAGTTAATGATTTAACCATTATGGCAGAGAACAAAAACGAAGAAAATGTGGCTAAGAGAAATCTCAATTTTATTGAGCAGGCAATTGAAAATGATCTGAAAGAGGGAAAGAACAACCATAAGGTACAGACCCGTTTTCCTCCCGAGCCCAATGGTTATCTTCATATCGGGCATGCAAAAGCTTTCTGTCTGGATTTTGGTGTGGCCCAAAAGTATGGCGGGATATGTAATCTCCGCTTCGACGACACCAATCCGGTGAAGGAAGATACGGAATATGTAGACTCTATCAAAGAAGACATACAATGGCTGGGCTACCAGTGGGAAAATATATATTACGCATCCGACTATTTCGATCAGCTCTGGGAGTTTGCCATTGAACTTATCAAACGTGGAAAAGCATATGTAGACGAACAGTCTTCGGAAGAGATAGCCAGGCAGAAAGGGACTCCGACACAACCGGGAACAGAGAGTCCTTTCCGCAATCGTCCTGTGGAAGAGAGTCTGCACCTGTTTGAGAAGATGAACAGCGGTGAGATAGAAGAAGGTGCCATGGTGCTGCGTGCCAAAATAGATATGGCCAATCCGAATATGCATTTCCGTGATCCGGTCATCTATCGGGTGATCAAACATCCTCACCACCGCACCGGAGACAAATGGAAAGCTTATCCGATGTACGATTTTGCCCACGGACAGAGCGACTATTTCGAGGGTGTCACCCATTCGCTCTGTACACTGGAATTTGAGGTCCACCGCCCGTTGTACGACTATTTTATAGATGAACTACAGGAAGTGCCTCAACTGGCCTTCGCTGCTGACTATCGTCCCCGACAGATCGAGTTCAACCGTCTCAACCTTACCTATACAGTAATGAGTAAGCGTAAATTGCTTACCTTAGTGAAAGAAGGATTAGTCAACGGTTGGGACGATCCGCGTATGCCCACTTTATGCGGTTTCCGTCGGCGGGGTTATTCTCCGGAATCTATCCGGAAATTCATTGATATGATCGGTTATACCAAATTTGAGGCACTGAACGACATTTCGATGCTGGAAGCTGCTGTGCGCGAAGATCTGAATACCCGTGCCACCCGTGTTTCTGCCGTACTTAACCCGGTGAAACTGATCATAACCAACTATCCGGAAGGTAAAGTTGAAGAAATGGAGTGTGTCAACAACCCGGAAGATCTGTCGGCCGGCACACATACCATTGAATTCAGCCGTGAACTGTGGATCGAGAAGGAGGATTTTATGGAAGATGCTCCCAGGAAATATTTCCGGCTCACCCCTGGCAAAGAGGTCAGATTGAAAAACGCGTATATCATCACCTGCACCGGCTGCAGGAAAGACGAGAACGGGGAAGTGGTGGAAGTATATGCCGAATACGATCCGGATACGCTCAGCGGTATGCCTGAGGCAAACCGAAAGGTAAAAGGTACCCTGCATTGGCTCAGCTGCGCGCATTGCCTGCCGGCGGAAGTGCGGCTGTATGACCGGTTGTTCTCCGTAGAAAATCCGGGTGTGGAACCAGAGGCCGATTTCCGTCAGTTGTTGAACCCTGACTCCCTGAAAGTGCTGACCGATTGTTACGTAGAGAAGTATGCACAACAACTGACACCTACGGACTATCTGCAATTCCAGAGGATCGGCTATTTCCATATAGATACGGATTCTACCACAGAACAATTGATATTCAACCGTACGGTAGGTCTGAAAGATACCTGGGGAAAAAAGGCAAATAACCCCTCTTAATACATTACAATACATGGGAAGAATCAATAAGATTCCGGACGATGATGCGTGGGAAGATTTATTGAGTCGGTACGAAGCGATGAAGGCTTCGGGAAACTATAGCTATCTGGACGCGGAAGAGATAGCTGACCTGGCTAACCACTACCTTAACCTGATGGAAATGGAAGAAGTTTCTGCAGTAATCGAATATGGTCTGAAACTTCATCCGGACAGTCCGGTGATCCGGATTGAACAAGGTTTCTATTACTTAGATATGGATCAATCGGAAAAAGCCCGGGAAGTGATCCGGGACCTCTCAGAAGACTGGAACGAAGAAGTTGTTTTTCTCAAAGTAGAGCTGAGCCTGATCGATAAAAACGTAGAAGAGGCCAGACGGTTGTTCGAGACGCTGGACTACGCGGAGGATAAAGAACAGATCATACGTATCGCGTGTGTTTGGTTAGATACGGGATTCGCGGATGAGGCTTTAGCTTTTCTGGAACGTTTCCTCGACAAATACCAGGGGGAAGAAGAGTTCCTGAGCCTGTATGCGGAAAGTTGTCAGGAGGTTGGCAAGCTGGAAGACGCAATCAAATATTTCAATATACTGCTGGACAGGCACCCCTATTCGGCCACGTATTGGGTAGCCCTGGCAAGATGTTACTACGATCTGGAGGAATACGGAAAATGTATAGAGGCGTGTGACTTTGCCTTAGCCGCCGAAGAACAGTTTACCATGGCCCATCTTTTCAGGGGAGATGCGCTCTTTATGCTGGGAGAAGATCAGAAAGCCATTGCGGAATACCAGAAGAGTACGACCTTCCAGTCCCTGCCTTCCGTACTGAATAATCTATTCTTTGCACTGAAGTATTTTTCACAGGAAAAATACAAGGAGGCTATTCCCTATTTGATGAATGTACTGGAAGAGATCCCGGACGAACAAGCGCATTTGCGCGTATCGGTATATTACTACCTGCCCTCCGCTCTGCTGATCACCGGAGAAATAGCAGAAGCGCGGAAGTATTGCCACGAATGGCTGAAGTACTGCCCCCGGGATGTGCAGGCTCATCTGCTCTGGTGCCGGATAAGCGCGGCAGCGAAGAACGATATTAGTCTGGACAAGCCATTGAAGAAACCCTCACAGTGGCTAAGGAGGCGGAAGAATTGTATGAACTGGGACAGATCTGTATGCAGACCGAATTCTATCAGTATGCCGTACAGGCTTTTGAGAAAGTGAAAAGCCTGGACAGTGGTTTTAAAAATATAGATTTAGAACTTTTGAATGTCTATCTGCATTATAGATATTATCCAAAGATCGAAAGTTCTCTGGAACAGCTCAACAGCGAATACTGGAACCGTGATCTGAAACCTTACTGGCAGAATTCCACTGAGGAAGAAAAAGAAGGTTTTATAAGAGCACTCATAGAGCAGGTAAAGCTGATGAAGAATGATCAAGAAGAAAATAATCCTGAACAATAAAAAAATGGAGTCAGTTACATTCATTCAGTGGTGCTTAGAGCATCTCAATTATTGGACCATCACTCTTTTAATGGCCATCGAAAGTTCTTTCATCCCTTTTCCATCAGAGTTAGTAGTTCCGCCCGCGGCCTACAAAGCAGCAGTAAATAATGAAATGAATGTATACTTAGTCGTGTTGTTTGCTACCATAGGCGCGGACATAGGGGCCTTAGTCAATTATTACTTAGCCCGTTTCCTGGGAAGGCCGATCGTATACAAATTCGCAAACAGCCGCCTGGGTCACCTCTGTCTGATAGACGAGGCCAAAGTGCAACATGCCGAACAGTATTTCGAGAAATATGGTGCTTTGTCTACCTTCATCGGCAGGCTTATACCGGCAGTGAGACAACTGATCTCTATCCCGGCGGGTCTGGCACGTATGAAACTTTCTACCTTCCTGTTCTACACAACACTGGGTGCCGGAATATGGAACAGCATACTGGCAGCTATCGGCTACTATATGTCTACTATACCCGGCATAGAGACCGAGGAACAACTGCTGGCAAAGGTGACCGAATACAGCAAAGAGATCGGTTATGTGTTTATCGCAGTAGGTATCTTTATTGTAGGTTTCTTTATATATAAAGGTACCAGAAAGAGAGCGTAACGGTCTGAGACAGGTGACAGGTTCCTGCCAAAGACCGAACCCAGCTACCGGTTGCCCATTCAATAATTGGCATATCCTTTGATCTGCTCAAGAGCTTTGTCATAATCAGGCTCCTGAGCTATATCAGGAACCATCTCTGTATATACCACTTTTCCTTCTTTATCTATGATGACGATGGCACGTGCCAGTAATCCGGCCAGAGGGCCGTCTGCCATCAGCACTCCATACCGGTCGTCAAAATCTGACGGACGAAAATCCGAAAGCGGGATCACATTCTCAATTCCTTCGGTCGTACAAAAACGTTGCTGGGCAAAAGGCAGGTCTTTGGATATAGCCAATACTACAATCTCCGGCAACCGGGTAGCTGCCTGATTGAACTTACGTACGGAAGTCGCGCAGACCGGTGTATCCAGACTCGGGAAAATAGTAAGGATCACATATTTGCCTCTGAAGTCTTTCAGTGACAAAGAAGACATATCCTGTCTGATCAGAGTGAAATCCGGAGCCATGCTGCCCACTGTGATAAATTCATTGTTCAGATTCACCCGGGTACCTCTTACAGTGGTTGTTTTCATATCTTCACATTTTAAGTTTACACTACTTTGTATACAAGAAACAAATATACATTACTTTTTCAGAGCTTGTTTACATGTTACTCATTTCTTTATTTAGTCCTGTTTTTAGGTTGTTTTTTCTTTTTCTGAAGGGATAACCAACGGTCGACACAGTCAATAGCCGGGCTATGTAGAGACGCGTATTTGCGTCTGAAAAGAGGAAAAACAAACCCAAAAAGGGCTGAAAAAAGGAGAAAGGACACCCCTAATTAATCTGGCAGGCGTCGACCGCTGGCTCCGCGGAAAATGTAAACAGACTCTTATATAACGAACAAACCTTTCTTCCGGATGTTCCGCGGTATATTTATTTATATATCTTTTATAGATAATTACAAACTCATCTGTTCCTCCGGCTGTTAATTGCATATTCATTTAATCATAATAGCATTTGTATGAGAAAAATTTATGATAACCTGGAATATACCATCAAACATTGGTGGATGTCCCTGTTATTGGGTATCCTTTACCTGATTGTCGCGATCTTTCTGATCATTAACCCGTTAAGTAGTTATGTCGCGTTAAGTCTCCTGTTCAGCATCACCATGCTGGTGACTGGAGTTGTAGAGATCGTTTTTGCCCTTGGCAACCGGAAACAGATAAGCAGCTGGGGCTGGTATCTGGCAGGAGGTATTATAGACCTTATCCTGGGTGTCTATTTATTGGCTTATCCGTGGCTGAGTATGGAAGTCATACCTTTTATTATTGCTTTCTGGCTTATGTTCCGCGGATTCTCTGCCGCAGGTTACTCACTCGACCTCAAACGTTACGGTACACGTGAATGGGGATGGTATCTGGCATTTGGTATTCTGGCCATTATCTGTTCCATCATTATTCTGTGGCAACCTCTGATCGGCGCGTTGTATGCTGTATATATGATCGCTTTCACTTTCTTAGCGATCGGAATGTTCCGCATCATGCTCGCGTTCGAACTGAAAGGACTGTATAACCGAAACAAAGACTCAGATTACGTTGTGAAAACAGAAGAAGTGTAACTTTCCCGGGATCAGGGAGTGTGAAAAAGGTGTATCCTGTGTACAGGAAGTACATCTGCTGTTCTTCTATACACATATTCCTCCGTTGTCGCATATAGCAACAACGAAGGAATATTTTCTTAATCTTCCATCGCCTGATCGTAAACACCTCGTTCTATCCTGGCTATTGAAGCACAAAGGACAATGTAGAGCGAATATCCGTTGAGGAGGATCCGATATAGGCTTTGAACTTGCCCGGATCTGCCTTCCAGTCGTGCAGGTTTTCATCGAAATACATCAGATCTTTCGGTTCAATGGTGAAAGAGACTACTTTTTCCTCACCGGGCTGCAATTCTATTTTATGAAACCCTTTGAGCTCTTTGACAGGACGGAGTACAGCACTTTTTTCTCTCCGATATACAACTGGATCACCTCTTTTCCGGCAACATTTCCTGTATTGCGCACCGGAACAGTGACTACTATGCGGTCATCAATACCGCCCAGGGTCACCTTATCCGCCTGTGGTTTGCCATAAGCAAACGTCGTATAGCTCAATCCGTGTCCGAATGGGAACAGAGCCGGGATCTTTTTAGTATCGTGCCAGCGGTAGCCCACCAGTATATCCTCTTTATAGATCTGTCGGATACTGTCTCCCGGATAGCTCATGTAATCAAAAGCATGTGCCCCGTTATCAGATAACTTCACGGGAAAAGAGAACGGTAATTTTCCACTTGGATTCACCTCCCCGGAAAGGAGGTTAGCAATGGAATGGCCTCCCTGCGACCCCAGATACCAGGATTGCACAATGGCAGGAACTTTTTTGATCCACGGCATTTCCACCGCGTTCCCACTGATCAGTACCATAACCATATTCTTATTCACCTGCAGGATCTCCTCGATCAGTTCATTTTGTCCGAAAGGCAATCCGTACGTGATCCTGTCTCCGGCTTCACAATCCTGCTGATGGTTTTTGTTCAGTCCTCCCACATAGATCACCAGATCGGCTTCCCGGGCCTGGGCTACGGCATCTGCACGTAACGAATCCATGACAGAAACCGGGATCTCCTGGATATTACTGTACATGGGGCGGCCGGACATATACCCTTTGGCATATACAACTTTATCGCCATAAATCGCCTGAAGACCTGCCAGCGGAGAGATCTCTTCTTTTACTTTCAATTCGGACGATCCTCCTCCTTTGGTCAGGCTACGGGTGGCATTTTCACCGACAACCAGTATACGATCGTATCTGCTGCCATCGATCGGAAGCAAAGGAGACGTTTTCTTATCCGGAGCCACATTTTTCAGCAATACGGTTCCCTCTTCTCCTATCCGGCGAGCCACTTCGGCATGTTCCTCCGTAGCAAAAGATCCCCACGGACGTTGGCTGTTCATAGCCGTACGGAAGATCAGTCTCAGTATCCGGCTGGCCTTATCGTCTATGGTAGACATAGGTACTTCGCCACTTTTCAACATATCCAGATAGGGACGAGCCAGGTAATAATCGTCGTAAGTAAACTCCGATTCCGAAGTCAGTCCGTTCGTATACGAGCCCATTTCTATATCCAGTCCATACAAGGCAGCTTCCCGGGTATCGTGTGCCCCACCCCAATCGGTAATCACGCAACCATCAAATCCCCAGTCCTGCTTCAGGATCTTCTGCAAAAGCAATTCGTTGTGGCAGGCGTGCTGGCCACGTACTTTGTTGTAAGCTCCCATGATGCTCCAGGCCCCTCCTTCGTGCACAGAGGCTTTGAAAGCCGGCAGATAGATCTCGTACAACGCTCGATCGCTCAGTTCTACATCAATGTGTCCACGCCACAATTCCTGATTGTTGAGCGCGTAATGTTTCACACAGGCAGCTACACCATTCTTCTGCATTTCCTGTATATAAGGAACTACCAATACAGAGGCCAGATGCGGGTCTTCGCCCATGTATTCGAAATTACGTCCGTTCAGTGGCGTACGGTAGATGTTGACACCCGGTCCCAGCAATACATCCTTGCGCCGGTAGCGCGCCTCCTCTCCTATGGCCATACCATACAAAGCAGACATTTCGGGGTCCCAGGTCGCGGCCAGACAGGTAAGTGCCGGAAAAGCCGTACAGGAGTCGTTGGTCCATCCGGCATTCCCCCAGGAATCCCACTGGATCTCTTCGCGCACTCCATGAGGTCCGTCACTCATCCAGAGTTCGGGTATGCCCAGCCGGGGTACTCCGCTGCTACTGAATTTGCTCTGTGCGTGACATAGCTTGACTTTCTCTTCCAGCGTCATACGGCTGAGTGCGTCCTGCACACGTTCTTCAAGGTCTCTGCTCTCATCCAGATATACAGGTTGCTGCGCCCTGACAGGGTTTACCACACAACAAACTGCGAGAGCAAAAAGAATTAGGGTCTGTTTTTTCATGTTTATAAAAGACAATGATACATTATTAAAAAAATCTGATTGGTTATTTGAAATGCTTTCAACTGCGCATTGTAAATGGAAGCTGTATGTCCCATCAGTTACATACCAGTGTTGGACCTGAACCGCAGAGACGCACGCCGTGCGTCTCTACAAGTATATGACAACATAAGGATACTTGCATTTCAAATCGTAAATCGTAAATCAGTAAATCGTAAATCCCTTCATTTTGCCTGCAAACGAACATCCGCCTGTTTCAGGTTTGTGGAAGTAGCTGTCAGGCGAATGTCTCCGGCATTGCCATCATTCCGGATCACAACTAAGCATTTTCCATAAAAGGCTTCCCGCTGCGGAGCTTTGAAACTCTCTAAAGAAGTCTGGCTTCCGTTGTCCACGCCGGCTACAAAGCCGGCACCCTGCACATCGAAGTGCACCAGATTGTCTGCGTTGGGACACAGATTGCCATCCTTATCTAAGATCTCTACCGTCACGAAACTCAGGTCCGTACCATCCGCGTGTATCAGGTCGCGGTCTGCCGTCAGACGGATCTGGGCGGGTTCGCCCGCCGTATGTATTTCCTGCTCCTTCACCACCTTACCGTCTTTGCGGGAGACGGCTTTGATACTACCCGGCTGATACTCCACACGCCACCACACGTGATAGGTATCCGTCTCTTTGCTCTTGCTGCCCTGAGATACGCCATTCACAAACAACTCCACTTCATCGGCATTGCTGTAATAGGCCCACAGATCAATGGTCTGTCCCGGCTCCCAGTTCCAGTGTGGAAAAAGATGCAAGACAGTCTTGTCGGTCCATTCGCTCTGATACATATAATATACATCCTTCGGAAATCCGGCCAGGTCGATGATACCAAAATAGGAACTGCGCGCCGGATACCAATAAGGGGTCGGCTCTCCCAGATAGTCAAATCCGGTCCAGATATACATTCCGCTGATGAAATCATGGTTCTTCACCCACTTCCAGCTCTCTTCGCAGGTAGTACCCCAGGGTACGTGACAATTGTCGTACGAAGAGCAGGAATAACTTTCGTCATAGAAAGGAACATCCCAACGCACGGGCCAGATATACATCGAGTCACTGGGCATCCGGTAGTATCCGCGCGTCATCAGTGCCGAAGTAGATTCCGTCACAATGAACGGCATACCCGGAAAATTCTCAGGGACATTGGCAAAGTCAGTTTCATGGTAATTAAACCCGATCATGTCCAGCGCGTTGGACCGGAACAGATGATTGCTTGGGCTGGGTTCATTGTTACCGGTAGTCACCGGACGTGTAGGATCCAGTTCCCTTACCATATCCGCCAGTTTCTTGGTGAGCAGGGAGTTGACACTCATCTCTTCTCCTTCGGCAGCCAACGTACTCGGATCGCGTTTGAAGTTAAGAAGCAGATTGGCCAACTGTATATCCAACGTATCGGCATTGGCATCGGTCCACTGTTCGAGCACCTCGTTACCAATGCTCCACATAAAGATGGAAGCGTGATTGCGATCCCGTCTGATGTGATCGGTCAGGTCTCTTTCGTGCCATTCGTTGAAATAGCGGGAATAGTCGTGAGCCGTCTTTCGTTTGCGCCACATATCGAAAGTCTCATCCTGTACGATAAATCCCATACGGTCGCACAGTTCCAGCAGTTCGGGAGCAGGCGGATTGTGCGCGCAACGGATGCCGTTGCATCCCATCTCTTTCAGTATTTCCAGTTGCCGTTCCAGTGCCCGTACATTCACGGCAGCTCCCAGACATCCCAGATCATGGCGCTGGCACACCCCTTTGATCTTCACCGGTTGTCCATTGAGGAAGAAACCTTTGTCTGCGTCAAAATGAAAATCACGCACCCCGATCCGCGTGTCGTAATTATCTACCAATTTTCCATCCACACACACTTCGGTACGTACGGTATACAGGTAAGGATCTTCCAGGGTCCAGCGTGTCGGACGATCGAAAGCGATCTGCTGATGGGTCTCTGCGGCCTGATCTTTCGCCAGAGAGACCGGAGTAGTGACCTTCGCCACAGTGCTACCCGACGCGTTCAGCAATACGGAAGTCAGCTCTGCCCGCGCGTCTGTGTCTCCGTCGTTCTTCAAGGTAGTAGCGATCTCTACTACGGCCTTTTCCGTGGTAACCACCGGAGTAGTGATGTACGTACCCCACAGGTCTACATGCACCGGATCGGTCACCGTCAGCCACACATTGCGGTAGATGCCGCACCCACTGTACCAGCGGGAATTGGGTTGCTCGCTGTTGTCTACCCGCACCGCCAGTACATTCTTCTCACCCGGACGCAGATAAGGGGTCAGATCGTGTCTGAAAGAGATATATCCGTAGGGACGTATACCCAGTGAAGTACCGTTGATAAATACCTCGGCATTCATATAGATACCGTCAAAATCTACAAAGGTCTTTTTACCTGCTGCCGAAGCATCCGGCACAAAAGTCTTCCTGTACCAGCCAATACCCCCGGGAAGTGCCCCTCCTCCGCTGCCGGAAGGATTATCGGGACTGAAAGAGCCCTCTATGGCCCAGTCGTGAGGCAGTTGGAGACGACGCCACCCGGAATCATCAAACTCCGGAGCAGACGCTTCCGGTACATCTCCCAGATGAAAGGTCCAGTCCGCGTTGAAACTCGTGTGTTCTCTTGCAGACTCACTCCGGGCTGCACATCCCGTCAGCAATCCTGCCAGGCATAACCAAACAAATAAGGAAATATTCTTCATAGCAATCAGAATAAACGAAAACCGCACAACCTCTCCGTCCTCACTCAGGCGATACAGGCTGTGCGGTCTTTCATAAACGTAATATTTATAGTTTTACAATCTGTCGGTTTCCGTCGTAAGTGACCGTCTGTCCCTGCTGTCCGGCTTCATACGCACCCGGATTTTCCTGGTCTACCAGAACGATATGGAACGTACGTTCCCGCAGCATGCCATCAAACCCTCCTTCGCGCGCTCCGATCAGTAGCGAACGGGCCGCGTCATCATACTCAAACGGGATCATGGCAAATTTACCATTTTCATAGTTATAATTCACATTTTCATCCTCATATAATGTAAATGTGCCGTTCTGACCCGCGTACACATACAGAGTAATGTGTTCCGCTGGCTTCTCATCGCTGTACTGCATATCCGGACCGTAAGGGATGATGGCACCTTCACGAACGAAGAGAGGAATGCGTTCGTAAGGAGCTGGCACCTTACGCGTTTGTCCGCCCGTGATGTACTGACCGGTATAGAAATCATACCAGCCGGACGTTTCCGGGAAATAGACATCCCGGTCGCGGGCGCCGTATTCATACACCGGGCATACCATCAGGGCAGGTCCGAACATATACTGATCACCGATATTGTTTACTTTGGTGTCTTTGCCGTAATCCATCACCAGGGCGCGCATGATCGTATAATCATTGAAATAGGTCATTCCGGCCAATGAATAGACATAAGGCATCAGGTTGTAGCGCAACTTGTTGTAATAGGTCATAGACTGATAAGCAGGATGGCCTTCGGGAGCAATGTTCCACGGTTCGCGGTAAGGGAACTGACCGTGCGTACGGAACAACGGGCAGAACGCCCCGAACTGATACCAGCGCGCGTTGAGTTCACGCCACTCTTTGTTGTCGGCGTTCTCACGACCGGTACGGTCAAACTCATACTGTCCCATCTCGTACCGACGCTCCACACAGAAACCGCCGATATCCATGGTCCAGTAAGGGATTCCACTCATGGCAAAGTTGAGTCCGGCCGAGATCTGCGCTTTCATATCTTCCCAACGGGTAGCAATATCTCCACTCCAGGTAGCAGTCGCGTACCGCTGCAATCCGGCAAATCCGGAGCGGGTAAGCTGGAACACGCGACGGTTGGGATCTTCTTCACGCAACCCTTCGTAGATCGCTTTCGCGTTCATCAGGGCGTAGGCATTGAAGTATTTGGTAGAGGGTCCTAACGCGGTAGGTCCGCACAAGGCTTTGCGATACTCCATATCGGTACAGTCACGTATATTCGGTTCACTGGCATCCATCCACCAGGCGTCTATGCCCAACGGATAGAGTTTGTCTCTCATCTGGTTCCAGAAGAGTTTCTGCGCGCCCTCGCTGTAAGCATCGTAGAAAGATCCGATATACCCATGTCCGATCCAGTCGCGGATGCTGTCTTCGATGGCGCGGCGATACATCCAGCCTCTCTCATCAAATTGTTTGAAATGCTCTGTGGTCATATAGAATTTCGGCCATACGGAGATCATCATCTTCGCGTGCATAGCGTGGATACTGTCTACCATACCTTTCGGATCCGGGAAACGCGCCTTATCAAAGTCATGGCTACCCCAGGCATCTTCAGGCCAGTAGCTCCAGTCGAGTACGATGTTATCTATCGGGATCTGCCGGTCACGGAATCCTTTCAGCGCGTCTAAGATCTCCTCCTGGGTCTTGTAGCGTTCGCGGCTCTGCCAGTAGCCCATCGCCCATTTGGGCATGATGGGTGATTTGCCGGTCAGGGTACGGTATCCGCTGATCACTTCGTCCATCGAATCTCCATACACGAAATAGTAGTCGATCTCATTGCCCATTTCACTGAACAGTGCCAGCTTGGTCTGCTCCTCTTCAGGCACAGGTGACAATACCCGCAACGCACAGTAAGATTCACCTCCGTCGGGTTCCCATTCGATACGCAGAGGCACTTTCTTACCTGCCTCCAGATTCTCGGCAAATTTATAACTGTTGGGGTTCCAGGCCGTACGCCAGCGTTCGGGTACAATGAGTTCGTTATCTAAGTATACTTTCACGTAACCCGCATAGTAGAGGTGGAAGCGAAACTCACCGCTCTCCGCGGGTTCCAGTTCGCCTTCGAAAACCACATTGGAGCCCATCAGCGGAAAGTCTTTCGGAAGAAATTCTTTATTGGCACTGAGATTCTCAAAATAGAGAAAAGGCTCCGTACGTACCAGGGTCTCTTTCCCGCTACGGGCAGAGGGTACATAGGTACCGGTGAGTCCACCCGCCTGGCCCTCCTTATTATACAACTTAAATACATCATTCAGTTGCGCGTAGTCCCGGCTGTCACCGAAACGGCTCAGGGAGTAGTTGTCCCACAAAATACCGTAGTTCTTATTAGAGATCACAAAAGGCACGGATACTTTCGTGTTGTACTGAAAGAGTTCTTCGTTCTTTCCTTTGTAGTTGAATTCGTCTGCCTGGTGTTGTCCCAATCCGTAGAAAGCCTCATCGGCAGGAGATTCAAACACCTGACGCAGTTCGTACCCTTTGGTGCCTTCTACTTCAATAGCCCTGAAATATTTTCCTCCTCCGGCATTTTCACGCAAGATCGGATTGCCTGCCGTATCTGTGAAGCGTACTTCACCGGTAGCCCGTGTCACAATGGCACGCAAAGCGGAGGTAGAGAGGGTCACCTCTTCTTCATTCGCTTCCACATCAAAAGCGGGAATATCGGCAGGAGGTATAATAATGAGGCTTTTCTCATCGACAAACCTGTTCTCCGCGGTAGCAGAGACGCGTATTATTTTCTCACCCGCGACTTCCAGCCGCACCCGGCTCACATCTCCCGGTTGCTCCTGCTTCACTTTTACTACGATCCCGTTGCGGGTCTTCTCATAGCCTTTGTTTCCATAGGCCGTGAACAGAAGAATGGCCAACAGGCACAAACACATGTTTCTCATCATTTCCTGAACTATTTTAGTTGTTAATTTCATCCTCGTAAAAATACGACAATTGAAAAAACCGGAAATGATACTTTGTTTTACAAGCAGGTACGATTTGTATGATCGGGGGCTATAGGATGTTTCCCGAAAGGGTCGTGTTTGTTAACGACCCTTGTAGTCGGAAGGCAGAACCCCGAATTCTTCCTTGAAATACTTGCTGAAATACTTGGGACTGTTGAATCCGACTTCGTAAGCAATCTCCGAGACATTCAGCTGACTTTCACGCAACAGTTGCGCCGCGCGTTTCAGACGGATCACACGGATAAACTTAATGGGAGACTTACCGGTGATGGCCATCAGTTTCTTATACAGATGCACCCGGCTCATGCCCAGTTCACGGCTCAATTCTTCTACGGAAAGATCGCTGCGATTCATATGGTCTTCGACATATTGTATAGCGCGCCGGATCAGTTTCTCGTCCAGCGAAGTGATGGCGATCTCACTGGGTACGGGGCCGATCTGTCCGCTGAACTGCTCCCGTTGCTGCTGGCAGATCTCGAGCAACTTCTTCATACGCAGAGAGAGTATTTCAAAGTTGAAGGGCTTGGTAATGTAGTCATCAGCACCTATGGAAAGCCCCTCTACTTTCTCCTCGTCCGCGCTACGGGCAGTGAGCAGGATCAGGGGAATATGAGAAGTACGGATGTCACTCTTGACCAGACGGCACACCTCATGTCCGTCCAGTTCGGGCATCATCACATCACAGATAATGATGTCCGGTTGCAGATCCGGGATCATCTTCCACGCTTCCAGTCCGGTAGCGGCTTCTTCGATCCGGTAATTACCTTTCAGACAGTCTTTCAGGAAGTAACGGAAGTCGGCATTGTCATCCACCAGCAATACCAGCGGAGCCTCTGTGAGAGAGGCCGGCATTTCTTCTTCCTGCAAGACTTCCACCCCGGAGGTCTGTACGAAGGTCACTTCACCCCCCTCCTGCTGTTCCGGCTGCAAGGTAGTCAGTTCTTCATTATTCAGGGCCGTACGCACCACAGGAATGGTAAAGACAAACACCGATCCTTTGGGTCTGTTGTCCTCTACCCAGACATACCCGTAATGGAGAGTGACAAACTCTTTGACCATGTGCAGTCCGATACCACTGCCTATGAATTTGTGTTCATCGGAATGTTGTACCTGGTAGAAACGCTCAAATACCCGCTCTTTGTCTTCGTCGCGTATCCCTATTCCGGTATCCGCGACACGTACTTCCAGCTGTTCGGGTTTGTCGGCCGTGGCAGGCAACAGATTCACAAAAATACGCACCTCTCCTCCCTCTTCGGTAAACTTGAACGCGTTGGAAAGAAGGTTCATCATGATCTTCCCCAACTTATCCTCGTCAAACTCCATCCACAGGACATGCAGCGGAGAAGAGAAATGCAGGGTTATTCCTTTCTTCTCGGAGATCTGCACAAAAAACTGGCAGATGTTCTTCAGGAAAGGGATCACGTCTTCCGTAATGGGACTCAGCAAATGCCCGCTTACGTCGCTCTTACGGAAGTCGAGCAGCTGATTCACCAGATTGAGCAGACGGAGCGAATTGCGATGCACCATCACCAGTTTCTGTTTATATTCCTCCATAGGCATGGTGCGTATCATATTTTCCAGCGGAGAGATGATCAGTGTCAGGAGTGTACGCAGATCGTGACTGGTGTTGGTAAAGAAGCGGAGCTTCATCTCATTCAGTTCCATATTGCGTTCCGACTCCAGTTCCAGTTGCTTCACCTCAAACTTATGCCGCTCACCGCGCAGCAACAGGTAACGGGCAAAGAGCAAAGCCGACAGTATCAGGAAAGCATACAAGATATAGGCTCCTCTCGAACGCCAGAAGGGGGGCCGGATAAGGATCGACAGTTCGGTGGGCTCTTCGTTCCACACTCCATCGCTGTTGGCTGCCTTGATCAGGAGGGTATATTTGCCCGGCGCAAGGTTCGTATAAGTCACACTATGCCTGCCATCCTGCGCGTAGAGCCAATCCGGATTAAACCCTTTCAGCATATAGGCATACTCTGTCTTTTCCGGAAGTATATAGTTCATTCCCGAAAATGAGATGGAAAATACATTCTGCCGGTATTTCAGTTCGATCTGATCCGTATCTGCCAGAGATACGTCTAATATTTTATTGCCGCTGTACAGGGAGTCGACTTTCACTTCCTGATTGAAAAGCCTGAGTCCAGTGAAAACGACTTTGGGCTGGCTGGCATCGTAATGTATGTTCCCCGGCTGAAGGATATTAAAACCATTGTTGCCCCCCATCAGTATCTCCCCCCGGAACGTACGGGCAATGGAACGCATATTGAACTCACCGGATTGCAGTCCGTCCACATCCGTATAATTATGATAATTGTATGTGTAATTTCCGGTCCTCGGGTCGGTAGAGACAACGATATTGGAAACGCCATTGGAAGTAGTGACCCAGATATTACGGTCGTTGTCTTCCGTAATGGCACAGATAATGTCATCGGCCAGCCCATCGGCCTGACGGATCACACCGATCGTATCCGCTTTCAGGTCAAAAATATTCAGTCCGTCTCTTGTCCCGATCCACAATAGCCCCCTGCTGTCTTCGAATACCTGATGTATGTTGTAATTGGACCAGTCCCTGCTACCGCTGCGATTGCCGGCCAATTGCTCGAAACGCTTTGTCTTCTTGTGATAAATGGTGGGCCCCACCGCGGTACCGATATAGATGACATCGTTTCGTCCGAAGCAGATGGAGGAGACATAGTCCGAAGTCAGATACTCTGTACCGGCATACGTGGTAAAATGACCGGATTTCGGATCGAAATGTTGAAGCCCTCCTCCCAGGGTAGCGATCCAGAGCGTTTCGTCATCATCCTCAAGGATAGACCATACATTTATATCCGCCAGCGAGTTGGGATTGCCCGGCTCTGGCATATAGTGTGTAAATGTATGCCCGTCGAAACTGTTCAACCCACCCAGATAGGTGCCGATCCAGAGTTTGCCGTCACGTGCCGCGCACATGCCCACGATCACCCCGCTGGATAGTCCGCCACGGGACCCGGGGTCAGGTTGGTACCATTTTTTGTCGCCCGTGACACGGTTCCAGCGAATCAGTCCGTTACCATTGGTGCCCAACCAGATGTATCCCTGATTGTCGGGTTGAATGTAGGTAATATCCGAATCAAAGTTCCGTGTGAGCTTGTACTCGGCAAAATCTTCCAGCGCAAACTTGAACATACTTTCTCCGTAGTAGGAAACCCCTTTTTTGTAGGTACCGATCCATATCAGATCTACATCATCGATGTATACGCAATTGATACTGTTGTTCGAAATGGTACGCGAATCGGTCACTTCATGGCGCAGGTTCTGTAAATATCCGGTCGACTTGTCTATAATGTCTACCCCTCCGTGGTCAGTGGCCAGCCAGATACGTCCTTTCCGGTCTTCGGCCACTCCCTGGATCACATTACTGGAAAGGCGGTAGGGAAAGCTGCGGCTGTTGTCTGTAAAATGCTGCCACTTCGCCTGCGAACGGTCGAAATACCAGGTACCTGAGGAGGCTTTGGAATAGACCCAGTAGTCGCCCCGACTATCTACAAACAGGGAATACTTATTGGAAATGAAAGCAGAATGATCGGGAATATAGGTATCGCGGCGAATGACGTTACCGGCATGGAAATCGACACATTCCAGTCGTCCGTCCTCAAACAGGAACAATCCTCCTTCGGCACTGGCACTGATACCGGTGACGGTACCTTCCGACAGTCCGCCAGGTCCACCCTGCGGATAGAAGATCCATTTTTTGTCTTCATGCTGGTACTGGAACCCTCCCGTTCCCGCTACATACAGCCAGGTGTTTTTTCTCTTATCTACATGCACCCGTTCTACAGCACCGTCAAACTCAAGCCCGGTTTTCTTCAATACCGCCGGAATGTCACGCAGAAAAGTCTCACTCTTTCTGTCATAGATCACGTACCCGGAAGCGGTATATATCCAGAGATTACCGTTATGGTCTTCCTGGATCTCTTCGATGTAATTATCTATCAGGGACCAGGGGTCTTTCTCGTCGTAACGGAACGTACGAAAATCATATCCGTCGTAGCGATTGAGCCCTCCGGTAGTTCCGAACCACATGAATCCCTGACTGTCTTTATAGATCGAGTTTACCTGATTGTGCGACAATCCGTCTCTGGCAGCCAGATGCCTGAACATAAATTGCTCCTGCGACAAGACCGTAAAAGAGAAAAAAGAAAAGAGTAAGGTCAGGCACAAAGGATAAAAGATAGACGTCGTTTTCATATATGTATGTTTTTCTTAAATCAGGTTTTCCACAAGAACCATCAGGCTGGCCCGGCATACAGGGTTATTGTTATACGTTGGTATACGGTATGACATGACTGTCTGATAAGCTATGCAAACTTCGTAAAAATAATTAATTTATCAAAACATTCTTCCCAAAAAGCCCGATCAGGATATACAACTTTCCTGCTGTAGAATACAAAGAATAAGGTGTAAGTTCTGAGTGATAAGTTCTGAGTGATAAGTTCTGAGTTCTGAGTGATAAGTTTTGAGTAATGAGCGTTGAAGAATGAATGCTGGGTAATGAGTGCTGAGTAACGTATTGTATGTGATAAGCTTGAACTAAGGAATAATAAATTAAATGATAAGTATGCCATGTATGAAGTAAGGAGACTATTTTAGAATGAGATATTCTTTCTACATAAAAACCAGTCCATATCACAAACACCTGTAAGTTTTAAAAAGAATTTAAAAGACTATCTCAGGAAAAATATGTCCCTATAAATAGCCATTTTCTATGCTGACACACCCGCTTGATTTACAACCTGACATTTCTCACATAAATTTCCCCATTCAAAAACTTAAAACTCAAAACTTATCCCTTCAAACTCAAATGGTACTTGTTTGATTTTTTATTGTACTTTGTCTACTTCCGATACGGATTTCGGCCTTTTTCTTTTATCTTCGTAGCACGAATCTCAAATGAAATACTATGATCCGACGACTTTGTTGCACTTTTCTTTTGGTATGTATCGGGCTCGGTATGTCTGCACGCATCGCGCTGCCTGATATCCTGAGCGACTATATGGTGTTGCAACAACACACACAGGTGAAGTTCTGGGGCACAGCGACTCCCGGATCTGCCGTATCGGTTTCTCCCGGCTGGAGTACACAGGCCACGGCATATACCACCGAAAGTGACGGAGAAGGCAGATGGATGATCCTGATCCCTACTCCTGAGGCCAGCTATCAGACACACCGGATAACCATATCCGACGAAACATCTTCCGTTACTCTGAATCATATCCTTATCGGAGAAGTATGGTTCTGTTCCGGACAGTCTAACATGGAAATGCCCCTCAATGGCTTTTTCAATTGTCCGATCTCAGGTGCTAACCACACGATTGCTACTGCCGGCAATCATCCGGCTATCCGGTTTGCTACCATTCCCAAGACTGCCGCTCTGACTCCCCAGGAGAGCTGCGCGGGCAAATGGGTGGAAAACAACCCGGCAAACGCGCAATGGTTCAGTGCTACTGCGTATCATTTCGCTACCCTGCTGCAAAGTGTACTGAACGTACCGGTGGGCATCATCCATTGTAGCTGGGGAGGCTCTACAGTAGAGGGATGGCTGCCCGAAAAGATACTCGCGCAATACCCCGATGTAGATCTCTCCCAGGCAGGCAGCAAAGAGGGAACAGAATGGCTGCAACCCATGATCATGTACAACGGAATGCTGAAGCCTCTGCAAAACTATACCGTACGCGGATTTCTCTGGTATCAGGGAGAGTCTAACGTAGGCAGGCACGACACATATGCCGAACGGCTGGCCACGATGGTATCTCTCTGGCGCGAGGAGTGGGAACTGGGGGAATTGCCCTTCTATTTCGTTGAGATCGCGCCATACGAATATGGCCCGGGCGACTGGGGAGCCTACCTGCGTGAAGCACAGTTCCGGGCACAAACACTCATTCCTAATAGTGGAATGATCTCGACCAATGATCTGGTTGAGTCTTTTGAATCATACAACATCCATCCGCGCAACAAGACAGAGATAGGCAGACGACTGGCCTACATAGCCCTTTCCGAGACCTATGACGTGCAGGGAATACGCTCCGGAGGACCGTCGTATCGGTCCATGGACATACAGGGAGACAGCATCCTGCTGCACTTCGACCGGGCAGAAGAGGGCTTTAGCCGGATGCAAGAGATCACAGGATTTGAAATAGCAGGCGAAGACCGTGTCTTTTATCCGGCCGGGGCGGAAGTCAACTGGAACAGAGAGATCATCGTATCCAGTCCGCAGGTAAGTAAACCGGTTGCCGTACGTTACGGTTTCCGCAACTACCTGCCGGGGAATATCGCCGACCACAGAGGACTTCCTTTGTATCCTTTCCGTACGGACAACTGGTAGGTGACCTGCAACAGGCGCGGTACGTTCTGAAACTCCCGGACCGGAAAAAGGGAGATCAGGTCGGTCGGAAGGGATCAGAAAAGAATCCCAATTGTCGCGAAGGACAGGAAAGATGTCTTTTACCAAACAGATTTTTATTACTTTAAAGAGATACAATCCATGAAAAAATTAGTTCTGTTTTTCTTTTGCACTACTGTATGGCTTTCTTCGGTGTACAGTCAGAAAAGTTTCCGGCTCGACTCACCCGACGGACGTATCACAACCCACATAGAGATCGGGGACAAACTGACTTATGAGATCCTGCACGACGGGCAACCCCTGCTTGCTGCTTCTCCCCTCTCGGTCTCTCTCACAAATGGCGAAGTCTGGGGCAGAAATGCCCGGCTCTCGGGAAATCGCAGCCGCACCGTTTCTCAGACCATTCCCTCTCCGTTCTATAAAAAGGCAGAGATTGAGGATCATTACAATGAACTGCGCCTGATCTTCACGGGACAATGGGGCGTAGAATTCCGTGCCTATAACGATGGAGTTGCTTACCGGTTCTTCAGCCAGCGCAAAAAGCCGTTTACCATACAGTCTGAGGAGGTAGTCTATCAATTCACTGAAGATGTGACCGCGCACGTTCCCTACGTGGAAGTCGGAGAAGACGGAGACTATAACGCGCAGTTTATGAGCTCGTTCGAGAATACCTATACCACTGCTCCACTGTCGGCACTCAATCCGGAACGTCTGATGTTCCTCCCTCTGGTAGCGGATGTGGGCCAGGGAAAAAGATTGCTCATCACGGAGTCGGACCTGGAAAGTTATCCGGGAGTGTACCTGACCAACGTGGGAGGCAATCACGCGCTGACCGGCGTAATGGCACCCTATCCGAAAGAGACCGTACAGGGAGGGCATAACATGCTGCAACTCTTAGTGACGGAGCGGGAAGATTACATAGCCAAAGTAGATAAACCACGCACGTTTCCCTGGCGGGCTGTCGTTGTTTCAACAGACGATAAAGAACTTGCCGATAGTGATATGACCTATAAGCTGGCCTCTCCTTCCCGTATCGCGGATACCTCCTGGATCAAACCCGGAAAGGTGGCATGGGAATGGTGGAACAACTGGAATCTCGAAGGTGTGGATTTCATCACGGGGATCAACAACGATACGTATAAGTATTACATCGACTTCGCGTCGGCACACGGTATCGAATATGTGATCTTAGACGAGGGATGGGCTGTGAATCTACAGGCTGATCTGATGCAGGTGGTTCCGGAGATCGATCTGCCGGAGTTGGTTGCCTATGGCCGGGAAAAGAATGTAGACCTGATCCTCTGGGCCGGTTACCATGCCTTCAACCGGGATATGGAAAACATATGCAGACACTACGCGGATATGGGTATCAAAGGGTTCAAGATCGACTTCATGGACCGGGACGATCAGGAGATGGTAGAGTTCAACTACCGCGCCTCGGAAACATGCGCCAGATACAAACTGATCGTAGACCTGCACGGAATGTACAAGCCGGCCGGGCTCAACCGGACTTATCCGAATGTATTGAATTTTGAAGGTGTGCACGGACTGGAACAGATGAAGTGGAGACCTGCTTCCGTAGACCAGATGAAATACGACGTGACCATTCCTTTCATCCGTCAGGTGGCGGGTCCGGTAGATTATACACAGGGAGCTATGCGCAACGCGGCACCGGGCAACTATTTTCCCAACAACAGCGAGCCGATGAGTCAGGGAACGCGCTGTCATCAACTGGCTACTTACATCGTCTTTGAATCTCCGTTCAATATGCTTTGTGACTCTCCGACCAATTACATGAAGGAGCCTGAGGCTCTGGATTTCATCACGCAGGTCCCTACTGTCTGGGACGAGACGATCACCCTGGAAGGTGAACTCGGAGAGTATATCCTGACGGCACGCAGAAAGGGAGAGAACTGGTATGTAGGGGGTCTGACCAACTGGACGCCGAGAGAAGTAGAGGTAGATCTTTCTTTCCTCCCCGCAGGCAATTACAACGCCACTTTATTCAAAGATGGAGTGAATGCCCACCGCAAAGGAACAGATTACAAAAAAGAATCTCTGTCGCTCGATAATGGCAGTACATTGAAGGTGTATATGGCTCCGGGAGGAGGATTTACCCTACAACTCCATAAAATGTAATCCGGGGCAGACAGATAGAAACATACCGCTCTTTACAAATAAATGCGTAGCATCTTCGTTTTCCGAATGGATGCTACGCATTTTTACATAGGTAGATTGAGAGTATATCCTGTTTCAATCTACCATAAAAGCAATCTGTGGTTGCGCTATACAGCTATATGAACCGGTTTATCACGGTTGATTAAGTATATAACCATAGTAGATTAAACATAAAAGCCTTAAAGTTTAGTTGGGCCCACATCTGTGGGCCGATCGGTTCAGATCTGCAGGCCCATCGGCCCACAATTGTGGGCCGATGGGCCTGCATTTGTGGGCTCAACTAAACCTTAAGGCTTTTGCAGGTAATTTACCTGACATTGTTGTTTACTTACAGGTTCAGAGCGGATTAATTGAACCGTATTCCAGCTTTTTGTAAGGAAGTTCACAGGAAAATGATCAGGAGACGCAGGAAATAGCAGGCTTTCCGGACAGAGCAGACCCCGGATAAACAGATCTTCGGAAAAGTTCTTCTACAGGACATTGAGATCCAGAACTACATCTTCCGCCATAATATGCAGATCTTTTATTTCGGCATACATAAAAAATGGCTGAAGCTGTTCGATATGGTCCAACCACAGATGAACCCGGCTATTTTCTCTATCCCAGGATAGCACACGGGCATCTACTTTGGACTGGATGAACCCGGAAAAAGCACCAAGCATCCATTTTTTTAAATCCGCTGATCTTATAACCTAAAAGAATGCTACGGGGCTCTACGGCAAGGATCTTGACTTCAGCACTCCAGATATAGCTGACTTTCAGGGTATCGGGAGCGAGATAGTCAAACTTCAGTTTACGGAACTTTTCTTCTTTACTCAGAAATTGCCTGATCTCTTCCAACGCTACAATCGCTTTCATTGTATCTTTTTATTTAAATTGAATACTGATTTCATGATAATCTGTATGACCTGTTTGCCTATTCTATCCGAATGGGTTTTCAGCCCATTCGGAATTAGTTCCTCATTGTATCTCATCAACTACATGTAAGAAACTGTACCCGGTTAACTCTATTCTGTCAACTTATTCGGTGCAGATGAAAATATTTTTTCATAAACCACAGGTAAAGCAGCCCTAACAGGAACACAGCCGCGATCACATATGTATATTGATAACCACTTACACGGGCATACAGATATCCGACCGTTATCACAACCTGTACACCCATATAGATCAAAGAAACCATCAGGTGAGGGATCTTCAATTCATTGGCCATAAGCTGATACAGGTGTTTCCGGTGAGGTTGCAGAATACGTTCACGCAGCAAGATCCGATGCAGAAGGGTAAGGACTGTATCCACACCATATACGGCCAGCAGGATAATCCATGTTACATCTCTGGTTTGTACCATCAACGCTCCTATAAGAAAAAGCAGGATAAAAGCCATACTTACCGATCCGACGTCTCCGGCAAAGCATCGGGCCTGACTACGGAAATTAAAAAACAGAAAAACAAGATCGGCCAGTATCAATGTATAGATAAATCCGATCTCTGCAAAAGGGACGATCTTCAGATGGATATAAACAAGGGCTATCAGGGTCACTAACGAATATCCTCCTGTGATGCCATTGATCCCATCCATAAAATTATAGGCATTGATCACACCCAGACATACAATCACACAGAAAAAGATCACCCATCCAGGCAGAAAAAAGTTATCCCATTGCCGGAATAGCAGGAAAATGGCAATCAGATGGACACCCAGACGTACTTTCTGAGATACGGAACGGATATCATCCGCAAAACTGATCAGGCTGATCAGTGTAAGTCCCGCCATGAACCAGGGATAAAGAAAGCCATTTGTCAGAAACCAGCCGAGTGCCCCCAGGTAGAAGACAAGCCCTCCGCCCCGTAGCGTGGTGCAGACATGGGAACTGCGCTGATTGGGACAGTCTACAATGCCTGTGGTAGCGGCAATCCGGAAATAAAAAAGTTCTGCTCCCCAAAGCAGAATCAACATGATGATATAATACATAGATTACTTAAAGCAGAAATTCATCCTTCATTGTATAGATAATATATTACTCCGGTACCCTGTAGAGACGCACGGCGTGCGTCTCAGCATGCCGAATGGGAAAGTATATAATCTTTTTGTTGGACATACATTGCGGAGACGCACGCCGTGCGTCTCTACAAGCTAACAGCGTATGGCACCACATACAACGAATGATGAATACTTATTGATCACTTACTACCGGTTCGTCCGAAACAGAGCCACCAGGATGAGGTAAGACATAGCCAGGTCAGAGATCTTCAACTGCCACTTTATCTGTTTCAAAAGAACGGATGGTCTTTCTCAGTCCGTCTTCAGCCCGGACCGGCATTTCTTTTATACCCAACGCAGCTTTGATCCTGGCATTGCTGACTACAAAATTTTCCGTCAGTTTGCGCAACCGCTCTATATTCAAAGGCAGATGCAACAGGGAGCCGACACCGGCGCACCTCTCCATCAATCCTTTGTTGAATTTCCAGCTGGGTGTGTTTTTTTCCGTAATTTCACTGATCAGCCGGATCAGTTCGTTAGTAGAGATCGCTTCGTCATCTCCCACATGGTAAATGCCGGAGGGAATATCCCGGTTCAGAAGTTGTTCTACCACATAACAGATATTATCTATGGAAGCAAAAGAACGGCGATTCTCGAAATCAGCCAGAGACCGGGGAATGCCTTTTTTTACTACATTGTACAGTAGGTTGAGATTACCCTTATACCCTGGTCCGTGGATCATACAGGGACGAAGAATGTATACTTTCTTCTTGCCACTTACGCAATAGGGATCTGTGGCACAACGATCCAGAATATACTCCCCCGCGCGTATCTTGCTCTCCCCATACGGTCCTTTGGGAGTAGAGATCACATCTTCCGTGAGGGTATGCCCCACCACACAATCTGTAACTGCTGCCACAGAGCTGAAGAAGATAAAGGTACGCGCGGCAGAGGTCAGAAAAAAATCAAAGACCTGTTGGGTGAGTCCCGTATTTATATCAAAGTACTCCTGCGCCAACGCTTCATTGCAGGTGTCATGTGCTTTTCCTGCCAGATGAATGATCGCGTCCAGGTCAGGCAGATCTCCGGATGGAGCAGCTTCTGTTCTCAGCTCTTCCCAACAGAATGTTTTTATCACTTCCGGAACAGCTGGCTGCACCCTATCTATTCCGTACAACTCCGCATGTTGCAGATATTTCCTCAGATTGGTACCCACAAAGCCATGAATACCCGTTATAAGAACCTTCATTTCCCCCTCCTTTCTTCCAGTATGTTCACCAGATGATCCATACATAAGTCTTTAGTAAAGTTGTTCTGATAATACCGTTGGCCACTTATTCCCATCTCACGGAGTTGGCTTTTCTGTATCTTACTCAGTACTGTGATCTGGTCTGCCAGATCGCGGGAAGCTCCCGCAGGCACAGCAACTCCACAACGCGCCTCAGCGATCAGAGCTGCCCCCTCGCCATTCAGCATGCCCATCACAGGTCTGCCTGCCGCCATGTAGGCCTGCAATTTGGCGGGTACGGTCAGATTAAAGATCAGTTCATCTTTCAGAGACAGAAGCATCACATCTGCCTCTCCGAAAAATGCCGGCATCGTTTCCAGCGGGAATCTACCCAGACAGTAAACCGTCTCCCGCAAGCCGTTTTTCCGGACAAATTCATCCACCCAGGATCTCTTCCGCCCGTCGCCGATGAGAATAAATTTTATGTGTTTCATCGCTTTCAGGTACAAAGCAGCCTGCATGATGTGATCAAAATCCTGGGCTACTCCGATATTACCGGCAAACATCACCCGGAATCCGACCGGCAGAGCAGGGATCTGCACATCCGTATGTTCCGAAAAAACATCTTCCGCCCAATTGGGAAAATAGATCAGTTTGTTCCGGCACTCTCCTTTTTCCAGAATAGATTGCTCAAACCCTCTGGAGCTGATCAGTATCTTATCGGAGTTGTTGTATAACCACCTGACCATCTTCTCAAAAAAAAGACAATACATACCCGTTGGTCACCCCTCCCGCGGAGACCAGACTCTCCGGCCACAGATCCAATACCCAGAAATAAAGAGGGATACGTTGCATCTTCCGGACTATAACGGCCGGTATGCCCTGTGTCACCGGAGAGATCTGATGCACGATCACGGCATCGTACCGGTAACGTAACGAGAGAAAGAAGGCCCGGACAGAGGCGAAGAAAGCCCAACTGAAATAATTCAGTGCCAACCGCAGGCCACCCCCTTTGCCGCAGGGAATTAGTAAGGTTCTTTTTACCTTTACCCCGTTGATCACCTCAGACCTCTTCCTGAACAGGCCATACCCTTTGAAAAAAGAACCGGAAGGATAGTTGGGAATACCCGTAAGTACGGTCACATCATACCCCCTTGCAGAGAGATCAAAAGCCATGTCATTGCATTTGAAATCTTCCGGATAGAAATATTGCGTAACGATCAGGATCTTCATCTTCTTATTTATTCTATTTCACTCCAGACCACCCGTTTCACATAATCGGTATAGGACAGGATGATACGGACCACCTTGTCACTTACATGGGGCATCGAATAATCGGCTACTGGTCTGAATGTACGACCTTCCGTACGTTCACTTTGCAGCTGGGCCAGTCCTTGCAATACCCTCTCGGGATGAAGGCCTACCATCATGACACTGGCTTCTTCCATAGCCTCCGGACGTTCGTGTGCTTCCCGGATATTCAGTGCTCTGAAATTCAGGATAGACGACTCTTCGCTGATGGTACCGGAATCGCTCAATACGGCGTTGGCATGGATCTGTAACTGATTGTAGTCGCTCAGAGACAGAGGCTTCAGGAGATGTATTTTCTCCCGGAAAACCACCTGTTCCTGTTCGATCTTCTTACGGGTGCGCGGATGACAGGAAACAATGACAGGATATCCGTAGATCTCTTCGATGCGATTCAGTATATCTACCAGAGCGGAGAAGTTTTTTTCGTTGGCAATATTTTCTTCCCGGTGGGCAGACACCACAAAATACTTTCCTTCTTCCAGTCCCAGGCGTTGCAGAATATCCGACTGACGTATCCGTGGCAGATACCTGTGAAGTACTTCATACATGGGACTTCCGGTCTTTATCACCCGGTCCGGCGGAAGACCTTCCCGCAACAGGTATTCCCGGGCAATGGAACTGTAGGTGAGATTGATGTCACTGATATGGTCTACGATCTTCCGGTTGCTCTCTTCCGGAACCCGCTGATCGAAACAGCGGTTGCCGGCTTCCATATGGAAGATCGGGATGTGGCGTTTCTTCGCGGCGATGGCACACAGGCAGGAGTTGGTATCTCCCAACACTAAGAAAGCATCCGGAGCCACCTCTTCCAATACAGGATCGATGTGGATCAGGATCTGTCCGGCCGTAGCGGTAGCATTGCTCCCGGCGGCATTCAGGAAATAATCGGGTTTTCTCAGGCCCAGATCCTGAAAAAAGATCTCGTTCAACTCATAATCGTAATTCTGTCCGGTATGTACCAAGATATGTTCTATAGCCGGACTGGCATCTAACCTCTGCAACACACAAGACAAGCGAATGATCTCAGGCCGGGTGCCTACCACCGTCAGCACCTTCAGTCGTTTCATATGATTTTCCATCTTTTTACTTTCTAATCAACCCTTTGCGGGCGTTCAGACTTTTTCGAAATACGTATCCGCATCCTGCGGATCGTACCATTCATTGATCCAGAACTGTGTATACAACTCCTCTGTACCCGTATTCGTGATGCAATGGGTATACCAGACCGGCATATCTACATAGGAGGGAGAAGTACCATCCAGTTCGAAGTTCAGGACCTCTCCGGTTCCGATCTTCCGGAGCCGGATGAGTGCTTTGCCGCGGATCACGGTGAAACGTTCTATTTTACGGGTATGAAAATGATCTCCCCGGGTGATACCGGGCAGCGTGGTAGAAAATGAGACCTGCCCGCCCACTCCCAGCCTGATCGTCTCTACAAAGATCCCACGCTCGTCCTGGTGGAGAGTCAGCTGCCGGGGAAAACACGTTGCCTGATCGATATAACTACGGAAGGTATTGAACAGATTGACCTCATTCCGGTCTTTCAATACAGGAATAAAGCCCTGATCGAAGTAACAGGTTTTGTATCCGGTCAGCATACGCAATATTTCAGACACTTGCCTTTCCAGATCCCACGGAACCTCCACACGCTCTACAACGGGAGTTTCGGCCACTGCCACCGTACGTATTTTATTCAGGATATAGCTGCACAAATTATCGATATAGATGAGCCTGACCCAACTATCCGTCATCACCTCCGGAGATTCTCCGTGCGTAAGCCGATGGCAGAAAGTAGCCACAAATGAATTGTAATAAGGCTGTCCGAACGGACCGTATACATTGGGGATCACCAACCCGGTGAAGGAGGCTCCTGCTTTTTCTGCCCAGGACTCCAGATACTCACGTCCCTCCCGCTTGGATCTGCCGTACAGATTGTCCGTCTCTTCCTGAATGGAAGAAGAGAACAGAAGATAAGGTTTCACCTGTTCGGCTTCCATCGCGGCAACAAGCTGCCGTACCAACCCGATGTTGGTCCGATAGATCACTTCCGGATCGGGGTCGCGGTTCATGGCAGCGAGATGAACGATGACATCACATTGCCTGACAAAATCCCGCAGCGCGTCCGGCGTGCCAAAATAACTGTCTTCAAAAGGAATACGCTGAAAACACTCCGGAGAAAGTCCCAGTCAGTTGTAGAGATGACTCCCTACAAACCCCTGTTGTCCGGTAATACCTACTCTGATCATACCTTTCATTCTTATTCCGAAGGATGAGTAACCGGGACATTCATTCTCAGATCTTTCCGGATCAGGTCCAGCTTCAATAGCAATTCTTTCATCTCTTCCACATTCAGCAGATAGGTATTGTGTGAATGGTAATCATCGACTGTAGCGATCTTTTCTTCACCTTCCACAAAATATTTATCATAGTTCAGGTCTCGCGCGTCACAAGGTATCCGATAGTATTTTCCCATATCTTCGGCCTTGGCCATCTCTTCCCGGCTCACTAAGGTCTCGTACAACTTCTCACCGTGCCGGGTACCGATCACCCGGACAGCGGTATCGGCGTTATACAATTCTTTCAGGGCCTGTGCCAGCACTTCCAGAGTAGCTGCCGGGGCTTTCTGTACAAACAGATCGCCGCTCCGACCGTTCCGGAGCGCGTAGATCACCAGATCTACCGCATCGTCTAAGGTCATCATGAACCGGCTCATGTGCGCGTCCGTCACTGTGATACACTCTCCCTTTTTGATCTGTTCGATCCATAAGGGGATCACCGAACCACGGCTGGCCATGACATTACCATAGCGGGTACAGCAAATGGTGGTTGCCGCGTCGGATCCCAGATGCCTGGCTTTGGCAATGGCCACCTTTTCCATCATGGCTTTACTGATACCCATCGCGTTGATCGGGTAACAGGCTTTGTCTGTAGAGAGTACAACTACATTCTTCACACCATGTGCCACAGCCGAATCCAATACATTTCCCGTACCCAGGACGTTTGTCTGAACCGTCTGGATCGGAAAAAATTCACAGGAAGGAACCTGCTTCAATGCCGCGGCATGAAATACGTAATCTACTCCTTCCATAGCGGCATCTACCGAGCCACGGTCGCGTACATCGCCGATATAGTACCGGATCTTAGGACTTTGCAACTGATGTCTTATATCATCCTGTTTCTTTTCATCCCTGGAAAAGATCCGGATTTCCCGGATATCCGAATCTAAGAAACGCCTCAATACCGTGTTCCCAAACGAACCTGTACCTCCTGTGATCAGTAAGACTTCATTATTAAATACAGACATATCTTTATGTTTTTAATGTTTATCTAAATAGCTGTTCCTAATTAATTGTATGTATACTACTCCAATATCCTGTAGAGACGCACGGCGTGCGTCTCAGCATACCGAATGGGAAAACATAGACTATGCGAGAGGCTTTTTTGTCGGACCTGCACCGCGGAGACGCACGCCTTTTTGTTGGACGTAGATCGCAGAGACGCACACCCCTTTTATTGGACCTACACCGCGGAGACGCACGCCGTGCGTCTCTACAGCCAATCCCCCTCTCTGTAGACCAGAAAATAAGACTCACCTTGTGAATATGCTTATAGATAAATACGATACCGCCTCTCTGCAAGCTCATGCGGTGCTTATATACAATGAATGATGATCACTTACTTCATTTCATATATTCTCACATCCTGTTGGGGGTGACAGATGTGTTGCTGTTTTTCCTTCAAAGGGAGTTTACCTACCGTCCAGCAGTTCCCTGTATAGTTCTATATAGTCTCTATACCTGTGATCTTTGTCAAACAGCTCTGTTGCCCGCTGTCTGCAAGCCCGGGTATAGGCTGCTTTCCCGTTCGCTTTTACTGTACGCATCGCCTCCACCGCACCTGCTACATCATGCGTCGGAACCACAAACCCTGTTTGCGGAGATACGATCTCCGGACATGCCGTAGCATCGTATACAACCGCCGGAGTGCCGCAAGCCAGGCTTTCGGCGATCGTCAGCCCAAATGTTTCCTGATCCGAGAAGTTTATATAGACATCTGCCAGCGCATACAGCCGGGCCAGCTGGGTCCTGTTTTCCGTACGCCCCATGCCCCGGACATTCTCCGGCAGACCGCGCATCTGAGAAGCAGACAAACCAACCAGCCAGATGGTTTCATCCGGCAGGAGATATTCCGAAAGACGCAGAAAATCCCGCAACCCTTTACACGCATCCCAGACATTGGCAACTCCCAGTATCACAAATTGTTTTTCGCAAGGGTGTGTTTCCTGCATATCCGGTTGGGAAGAAAACACGCGTGTATCCAATCCATTGTACAACGTACGAATGGGATAGCAGCTGAAAAAAGACTGCTTTACCTGCGCGGTCAGCCATTTCGATACACATACGATAGTGAGGTTTTTCAGGGAAGTAAAACACCTTTTTTGTCTCTGTAATTCCTTTCCGACCTGTCTGCGAACAGGCTGGCCGGGTAAGAGGTCTTCAACGGACACTGATGACACCCTTCTTTCCATTTGTCACAGTCTCTATAGTGACAGCAATGTCCGGTAAACGGCCAGCAATCGTGAAACGTCCAGACCACCGGTATATCTTCACGGGACAAGTAGTTGAAAAGTATCTTGTAGTTCAGATAATATCCGTGAATGTTGTGCAGATGGATCAGGTCCGGGCCGATGCTCCCGATCATCCGGATCAGTTTGTCCGTAGCCGACCGGGAACCCAATCCCTGACGATCCAGCAGCCGGGACTCCAGGCCGTGCCACAGGTTATCTGCCGGACTACCGATCTTCAGCAGATCCGACCGGCTGGATCGGGCCGCGCGCCCGTAAGCGATGTAGCTTTTCCATCCGGCAGCCAGTACCAAATGCCCGATCTCTTCCGCGATCTGTCCGGTGGAGCCGGTATTGGCAGTTACATTGATCTGAAGTATCTTCCTGCTCATCTGCAAACTCTTCGTACGGATTATCTGACTGTTTTATGACATCTCCGGCTGACCGGAAAGTGCCTTTTTGATTACCTCTATCTGATAATGAGGATTGTATTTACTTTCGATCTGTTCGAAACATCGCTGTCGGATCGTTTCTCTGTTCCCTTGCATGGTCTCTGTCCATTTCAGTATCTTATCCGCCAGATCGTGCGCGTCATTTTCCCGGAAGAAGTCTCCGGTGACGCCGGGAGTGATCACTTCAAACTCCGGCCCCTGGTTGCAATAATTGTCTTGTGTAATAACGGGACAACCATAGGTAAAGGTATGGATGGCCGTGAGCCCCACGTTGCCCGGAGAGACACAGAGGTCCGCGTTATAGATCAGATCGGCCAGTATCTTTTCATCGTAACAAGGCCCGTAGAACCACACATTTTTTCGCATATCCGGGTCTATGGAGTCGGCAAGTCCCGTTTTCTCCACATCTTCTCCTACCAGCATCACGTTGTAGTTCCTGCCTTTCTCTTTCAACTCAGACAAAGCTGCAAAAAGAATATCCAATCTCTTATTTTCCTGAATACGGCCCACATATATAATCACAGGGAACTCATTTCTGAAATGCTCTTTATACAACGAAGAATAGGAAAGACCTTTTCGGATCTCTGTCTGCCGGTCATAATCTAAAGAGTTATATACGCAATACAACTTCTTTCCGTCGAACCCGTTTGCTATCATTCCGTTGCGGGCATAATCTCCATACAGGAAGGTCATATCCGCCAATCCGAAGTAGATCCTTTTGAAAAACTTCTTTACTCTTCCCTCCTTCCCATACCAACCGTGTGTCCACAGGCCGATCTTTTTCCGGCTGAAAAAACCCAATACCATAAAGACCCAGTTCGAAAGGCTGTGAAGATCGCCCGTCAATATATACGCGGAATATTGTTTCCGGAACAGAAGAGGTACCACGCCTTTCTGCCAGTACACATTCTGAGAAAAATAGACATTGGGGAGTTCCTTCCTGAATCCTTTCAGGGAAGCGTAATCCATTTTTTTGAGTTTGGTATTTACCTGATCTCCAAAATAAAAGTCACAGTTCAGTTTCCGGTCCATCAGGGTATAGATCGGTGCCCTGTAGTGGGCCGCTATGTTAAAGATGCAACAAGTCTTATCTTCCATACGCTACACGATGTATACAGATCCGTATATGAGAAACAAGCAGTCCGGATGTTCCGGATCACAGACGACCGTCGACCATCGCTTTGTCCAATACTCCTTTGACATCATAGACTACACCCTGTTCGGATCTGAGCAGATCTCTTAATTTTAACTCTTTAAATTCATCATGGGCCACACACAACACCACAGCATCAAACGCCTCCTTATCCGCCTCCGTCAGCTCCGGATGTATCACCACATGGTACTCTTCCCATACTTCCGCGGCCCTGGCGTGCAGATCTACTACTTTGATGAAAGAGGTATATTCTTTGAAAGTAGTATAAATATCCACTACCTTTGTATTACGGATATCCGGACAATTCTCTTTGAATGTGACTCCGAGGATCAGGATCTTCGCGTCTTTGACTAAGACCCCTTTCTTATTAAGCAGTTTGATGACCTGTTCCCCTACGTACTCTCCCATCCCGTCATTGAGCCTGCGGGCATCTGACATCAGACGGGGCAATACACCGTAGACCTGGGCTTTCTGGATCAGGTAATAGGGGTCTACACTGATGCAGTGCCCTCCTACCAATCCGGGCCTCAGACGGATGAAATTCCACTTTGTAGAAGCGGCATCTATGACCTCCTGTGTATCGATACCCATCGCGTTGAATGTCTTTGCCAACTCATTCATAAACGCGATGTTCACATCACGCTGCGCATTCTCTATGATCTTGGAAGCCTCTGCCACACGTATACAGGATGCTTTGTGCGTACCATTTTCCAACACGGCATTGTATACTCCGTCTACCAGATCGGCGATCGCTTCGGTAGATCCGGAGGTCACTTTGACAATCTTCTCCACGGTATGCTCTTTATCACCCGGATTGATACGCTCCGGACTGTAGCCCGCGAAAAAATCGACATTGTATTTCAATCCGGAGTGTGCTTCAATTACCGGCAGACATTCTTCTTCCGTAACTCCCGGATATACCGTAGATTCATACACGACTACATCTCCTTTCTTAATCACCCGGGCTACCGTTTCGCTGGCTTTGATCAGAGGAGTGAGTACGGGCCTGTTATTTATATCTACAGGTGTAGGGACGGCTATTACATAGAAATTACAATCTGCCAGGTCTTCCAGCTCCGTAGTACAGACAAAACCATTCTCAATGGCTTGTTGCAACAAGGTGTCGTCGACTTCACGGGTGACATCCGTCCCCTTCATCGGTTGCTCCACCCGCTCGTGGTTCAGATCAAATCCGACTGTCGGGAATTTTGTTGAAAAGAGTCTTGCCAGAGGCAATCCGACATATCCCAGGCCAATGACCGCGATCTTCATGTGTTCCATATTATCTGTTGTTTTCATTGATTATTTTCACGACTTTTTGTAATGATCCGCCTCGTTCCTGTGCCCTGCAAATAGAGAACGTGCATACAATAGCCTATACATATTCCTGAATTTTCTCAGACGTTTGTTACAGTTCAATCCCATTTTACGAAGGGTATACTGGTACGATCTCAGTCCCTGCCTGACCTCTCTCTCTGAGAAAGCGCGCTCGTGTACAGGATGTATGTATCTCCACTCAGGGTGGTAATAGATACGTGACCGGCCCATCTTCAGCAATTGCAGATGAATGTATCTTTCTTCCCCGTACAGGAATATCTTCTCATCGAACAGACCGATTGCCTCAAGGCTCTCTTTCCGGAAAGCGAAACAAGCACCGCTGAAACAGAATTTCCGTTTCAGGAACAGGTCGGTTCTGGTACAGAACTTGTGAAGGAACAGGTTGAAACAAGAAGGATATAGCATCAGGAACGATTGTCCCGGCCTGTCTGCACGCTCACATTGCCGCATACCGATCAGGTCTGCTTGTTTCTGTTCAAATGCTGCCCATAATGCTGCGAATATCGGTTCCACCAGCCTCACGTCCGGATTCATGATGACCATGTAAGGCGCGTGGGCATTCCGGATACCGATGTTATTTCCATGACCATAACCCAGATTTTCGGGGTTGCTGATCAGCAAAACTCCGGGATACTCCCGGGAGATCCGTCCGAACATAGCTTCTGCTCCTTTGCTATGATTGTCTACCACAATCACCTCCAGCTGATCACCAATATCGTTGCACCGATACAAAGCCTCCAGACAATCATAGATGTCTTTCTGGGAATTGTAAGTAACAATAATCACTGTGATCTTTTTCATTTGTTTATAATTCTGAAGACAAAAATCAATTGAGAGAAAGCAGCTCCTACGAACAAGGTAAAATAAGGAACACTGCATCTGACCACTTCTCTGAAATAGGCCCAGAAAAGAAATACCGAATAGACCAGAAAGAAATCCGTGATGCGGGCCAACTGTTCGACAGAGCAGAACAAAGCCGTCATAAACAGACCGAAAAAGTAGACATTCAGCCATTTGTAATACACCAGCGACATTCTGACGGGCGGAAATATCAGAAAAAGACCCGCGAACACCTGGAAGGCAACCCGATAGGGCAATATATATTTTATATCCATCAGCTCCTCCACATAGTACAGCAATCTCTGGAAGGTAGTATCCTCCAGCAGGTGAATGTTGTCAATCAGATAGTTCGATACGGAAGTCAGTAACCAACTGCTGAACCCGGTAAAGAAAAGAGTGAAAATGATGAGCCACAACAACAGGTAAGAGGAAGTAGTCAGTTTCTTACTGTACCGCATGATCCACAAGGCTACTATACCAATCACCGAGGATATATGGAAAGTCCACGCAAGCAGACAGAGACCCACTCCCAGCAGGAGTTGTTTCATAGTCAACTTCTTTTTGTATAAGACTGCCGCGGCGGCAAGCAGCAAAGAAATGGCTATACCCGCCCGCAGAACAATGGCATTGTAGTAGTAGCCGAAAAAAGCGAAATAGAGGGTCAGAAGCAGGATAAAATTAAATGTATCCGGACGTTGCCCGGTATATCTTCTGGCAGTCCACATGATCAGCCCTACATTTGTCAATACAATAGAGGCGAAATAGAAATTCAGCTGCCCCCTGAAAGTCAATTTCATCAGATGCGTATAAGCCTGGAAGCCCGGTTCGAAATAATAGTAATCCAGGCTGATGAAGTTGCCGCTCTGCAATTCTGTAAAAAACTCCGCGTACGGCACTGTATCAGGTACACTCATTGATCTATTCATAATGAACAGACAATACACTCCCAGCAATCCGAAAGCAAGGATCTTTTTTTTCGAGAAGATCAGCAGGCAAGAGATCACACAAAGCATGATCGCCAGGGAAATACTCATAGTAACTATTCTAGGATTCCGGGCAACTCTTTCAGTACAATTCCCATCTGATGATACCAGGAAAGCCTGGGTTCTACACTTTTCCTGATCTCTGCCGGTGACCACGCGGCAGAACGATAAAAAGCCAGCAGTTCTTCCATAGATACCGCGGAATCGTCCATAGAAATTCTTTTGATATAGGGTTGGTGGTCAAAATCCCCGTTCCTGATGGAATAGACAAAAGGAATACCCCGCGCCGCATATTCTACATTTTTCAGCGGTTTTGACTGAAATACATTGTTCCGATGGCCTCCGATAGATCCAATGGCCAGATGAGCCTTATCGAAATATTCATCCAGGACTTTTCCGGAAGCCGGCCCGGACAGGTGCACATACGCCGACAGGCCGTATGTCTCTGTTTTCCTTTTATACAGATCTATGATCTCCTGCGATCCGCCACCGACAATGTAAAAGTGTATCTGCTCTTTTCCACCCTTTCTGTAGTACGCATACATCCCATCTATGATCCTGTCAAATCCATGCCATGCAGCCATACTTGCCACCCCCAACAGATTGAATACTCCTTTTTCTCCGGCAGAACGCTTCAAAGGTATTTTACTGAAATCCACCCCATTGGAGATGCGTATAGTAGGTGTTCCGAAAATTATCTCATCGTCAGAAAACGTAACGATCCTGTCTACATAGTTGTGAAAACGATCCCGGCAGATATGCTCTACGCGTTTCTTCATCCGGCTCAGGAACGTGGAGACCTTCAACTCCCCGTCATACGGGTAGGTAGGGATTTCTACAAAGATCCGTACCCCACGTTTTTTCAGCTTTTTCAGAAAAGAAAGAAAGAACGGATTCGCGAAATGAGTATAGCGTATGTAAATGACTTTTATCTCCTGCTCCCGGATGAAATCATAGATCCCCCGGTAGTCTGCGAAGAAGCGCAACCGCGACAATGGTCCGCGCCCGATACTACCCAGTATACGGTCTCTGACCACATAGTTCCTCCTGCCCGTCTCATCCAGATTCAGGGAACACAGATCGATATCCATCCCCCAATCCCGGAACGCTTCGTACTGGTATATGATTTTATTACTTATTCCGTGTGACTCTTTCAGATCCTGAAAGATCAAAAACAACATTCTCATTTTATCATCTTCATTATTTCATTCCTGATCTCGAGATAGACAGGCAATCGCAGCATCTCATAGATAAGGATATACAATCCGACAGCGGTTGTCACCTGCAGGAAAAGGCACAAGAGCAGGGAGCCCACAAAAAAAGTATACAGATAGATCACTCCCGAAATTCCGGCGGAGACTAAAAGTACAGGTGCCAGATCTCTCAACTGCCTTCTCAACGTATACCGGCTCAGTTTACCGGAGCACGAAGCATTTACCAGATAAGCGACCGCTGCCATCCCTATATTCACAATGAGCATGACCCGGATGCCAAACAGCAACCCGGCTGCCACAGAAGGGATCAGGAGTAACACGTTTCTCAGAAACTCCAGACGCAGGTAAAGATCGGTACGGCTTTTTACCTTCACTAAACTCAGGTTCAGATTGATCAACGGATGAAACAAGCCTGCCAGACTCAACAGGCGCAACATCCAGGCCGCGTCCCGCCACTGCTCTCCGATCAGTAACAAGACCAGAGGAGAAGCGATGGCTGCTACTCCCAGAATAAAAGGGAAGGCAAGCAGGCAGGTACTGAGAATGACCTTGTGGTATATGATCTCCATCTGATCACTGTCTGTCACCGCGCTCAATACCGGAAAAGAGACTCGTTGCACAATGCTGGTAAGATTTGTAGTACCGATGTTATTGAATCGCTCGGCTCTTGTATATTGTCCCAGACTGGCTGCCGAATAATATTTTCCAATGACATGGTAATAGATGTTCTTAGATAGCGTGAAGATCAGACCGGACAACAACAGATTAAATCCGTAACGGAACAACCCTTTGAAACTTTGTATAGAAAAACGCAGGTGAGGTTTCCATTTTACTAAGATGTACATCAGGCAGGTGACTAAGAATTGCCTGGAAATATTCAGCGCTACCAGGCTCCACACTCCATATCCTCTGTAAGCCATTACAATACCAATGATCCCGCCCGTTACGGAAGAAACAAAGGAGACAATGGCCTGTTTTTTGAAATCGATCTTCTTGATCAACAGGGTACGATGGACTAAGGAAAGCCCGTTGATCACCAGAATAGAACTCATCACTTTCATCACCGGGTTCAGAAGTGGCTGCCCATAATAAGATGCCAGCCACGGCGATGCCGCGATCAACAGCATGGCCAATGCAGCCGAAACCAACAGATTGAAAACAAATACCGTATCGCAATCTACATCCGTAAGGTCCTGTTTATTGATCAGGGCCTGACTGAATCCGCTATCTACCAGACTGGTGGATACGGCCAGAAATACCGTGATGAGCCCGACGATACCAAACTCTGCCGGAGTCAACAAACGCGCCAGGACAATACCTGTCACAGAGTTGGCTCCCAGAAGCACGATATTATCTATAAAACTCCAGGAAGCTCCTTTGTACGTTTTGCTCTTCAGAGATTCTGTCATGTTCTCTACTTATTCTTCACACAGGAAGACCCATGAGGCCAGGCCACTCGCATTATCCTATCGTATCTTTCTGTTCCTGCATGATTTTCTCCAGATAATGTCCATATGGATTGTTCGATAAAGAATGGCATATCTCCCCTAACTTTTCTGAGGTGATCCAGCCTTGCTGATAGGCAATGGCTTCCAGACAGGCAACCTTCAGCCCCTGCCGTTTTTCAATGACTTCAATAAATGTAGAGGCTTCACTCAGGGAGTCATGGGTACCGGTATCTAACCAGGCAAATCCACGCCCCAGCAATTGTACCTGTAGTTCTCCTCTTTCAAGAAAAACCTGATTGACAGATGTGATCTCCAGTTCGCCCCGCGCCGAAGGCTTCACACTCCGGGCTACTTCTACCACACGATTCGGATAGAAATACAGTCCCACCACCGCATAATTGGATCGGGGATGTAGCGGTTTTTCCTCTATATGAATGGCTTTCCCGTTTGCATCAAACTCCACCACTCCGTACCTTTCCGGATCGGAAACCCAATATCCGAAAATAGTAGCCTTGTTCTCCCGGGTCGCACTTCGTACGGCTTCCCGCAACATCCGTGTAAAACTCTGTCCATAGAAGATATTATCTCCCAGGACCAGACACACCGGGTCCTTTCCGATAAACTCCTCTCCGATCAGAAACGCCTGTGCCAGTCCGTCGGGCGAAGGCTGCTCGGCATATTCCAAGCGCAACCCGTAGTCCGAACCGTCTCCCAGCAAACGCCGGAAAGCAGGCAGATCGTTAGGAGTAGAAATGATCAATATCTCCCGGATGCCCGCCAGCATCAATACAGAGATCGGATAATAGACCATCGGTTTGTCGAAAACCGGCAACAATTGTTTACTGACCCCTTTTGTGACAGGATACAGACGGGTACCCGAACCACCAGCCAAAACGATTCCTTTCATAGGTTCACACACATAATATATATATATCAATTCTCTATATAAGCCGCCGGATAAGGATGGGACTCCATGTGTTCGAGGGTTTCCCGTATCCATTTTTCCTCCTCACTTAACTCCCGTCCCTTCCAGGACCGGATAATGCGCCAGGCCTCTCTGGCCAGTTCTGCTTCAAAAACTTCACCGTAACAATAGGTCGGCAACTGGCATTTCAACAATCCATCCGGTAAATTCTCCCACAACTCCAGGGCTCTTCTGAGGATCTCTTGTTTTTTCTCTTCTTTATCTCCGTAATTATAGACTGTAATCGTATACCCCATCAACAAAGCTACACAGAGCAGTGCCTCCTCTTCAGAGGTACTGCCCCGGTATGAAAAAAGATCCTCCGACAGGTCAAAGATCTCCTTACTTAACCGGCAATACTCTTCAAAATAAAGAGGGCTCTCCTGTTCACCTATGCGGTACAGTTCAAAAACCTTTTTCTGAAGTTGACTGGCCTGAGCCTTTTTAAAAGACATATGATACTACAAACAAATAGTTAGTTATACAGAGATTATATAGGATAGAAAATACCCTGGCGTTTTTTCTGATCTCCCTCTTTTTTGCCTCGAATGGTTCACTGTTACCCCCAACAGCCGTTAGTTGTCTTACTGAACACAGAGAGATCTGACTAAGTCAGGACTCAGGGCTTAAAAATTTTGTATTCGACGTAGTCAGATAAAAACAGTTTCTTTTTCCGCCAAAATCCAGGACCACTTCATCTTTCCGGTAAAAGAAATTCCTGAATGCTGTATGAGCAATGAGGAAGAGTGTGATATCTATTTTCTCACAGACCTTGTGATTAAGAGAGATAGTTTAAAAACTTTATAGGGATCGATAGTAGACTCTACGTTCAACCTATCCACATGGCACTACTGCTGTAGCACCTTACCCGCGACACATGTGGCAGGGAGAAAGGAGGATGGATACCCCAAATAACTGTTATTGGCTTCACGGAGTAAGAAAAAAATCTTTTTACGGAATTTTCCGGAGAGAATCCTGAGGATTTATCCGGAAACAACACGCAGGTAACTTTTAGGGACCTTGAAACTGGCGGTAAGTACCTGCGGTATACGGATCATGACATATGCTTTATTAGAGATGCTCAACAATTCACCTTCTACACCACTCAGGTCACCCTTAATAACCTGCACTTTGGTACCTACTCTAAAGATATCATTATCAAATTGTATCTTATTCGGATCCAGGTCCATTACAAACATAAAATCTTTCATCTGCTTGTCCGGAACGATAAGCATACTCCGGGTACACCGGTCATGTATATAAAAGATCTTTACTCCGAAATCATTGGCTATCTCACATGTGTGACATTTGGAATCATGTATAAATATCAGATTCTTTATAACAGGGACTTCCACTTTCTTCTTCCTGTATTTCAGTTGCCGTACTACGATCTGAGTAGGAAGAAAATGCTCTATACCCATTTTCACCAGGGTGTCCCGAATAGTTAATTCCTGATTCCGGGGAGTACAAGCCACAAACCAATATTTTTGATTATCAACCATTTAAATAATAAAATTCATCTTTAAAAGGAGAGAAAAGGATACGCTTCGCAATTGAACGAGACATACTGTCCGGCTCAGAATTTAGAATATATTACTTATATTACAGACTGTATCAAGGAAAGTCTGTATAAATTATTTTAATTCCTACTATTAACAAAAGGGTTCAGCTATTGTTTTAAATTAAGCCACCTTCCTTTAAACATTAACTAAACTTAGTCAAGCTATCTTTATCAGAATTGAATGACGATCCCGATACTGAAAACCATCTGTTATTTCCATGCAAACACGTAACAATCCTATAGTGTTTTGCTCCAGATACCCTTATCCGTATCCATGACATTCATTGGGTTGTTGCAGGCGTATTTTCGCTGCACAAGCAAAAATATGCAGGATGGCCTGAATATTCTTTTCCTATTTCACCATGTAATTTATCCGGTTTGCTATTCCTCTGCAAAGGTATATCATACGCTGGTGTATACTTACTTGCACATAGTTCCAAAGAGATAACAGATCTGTAGCCGGTTTGGATACAGAAAAAGAGAGGTAAAGACCCATTGATAGCATCAAATACCAGGGAACCAGAGGAGTATTCGGGAGTTTACCCAAGTAAACTTTCTGTATTTTACTTGTAATCCTAAAAGGTATACCCAAAAACCGACTTGGTGTGAGTCTCCACTATAAATAAAGTTGTTCCATCTCATTCCATATAATTTCTGATCAGACTTCCCGACTACAAATTGACGACCGTTCCGCCCCAATCGCTTCCTCAGAGAAGGATCCCGGATCAAACAATTTATAAGCTATCCTGTGTATGATCTACAAAAAAAACAGTCACATTTTCTATAATGGAATCTCAGCAGCCAGTCACCCGGATGGTTAATACGGGAAGTTCCATCGAAGAGGCTTCCAGGAGGGAGTTGGACAGAACTTTCCAATAAGAAGGTATTTCCTATACCAGACCATGTCTGAAATAGGTCCTTACCGGAACTTGAATAAGATAAGCAGCAATCATAGATAGTAAAGCACCTTTGGAGTAAGTCCGAAAATAATATCTATTTTACTTTCATATATTTCACTATTTCAATCACAGAATAAATTCATAGATCTTTCTGAAAAGAGAGGTTTCTTTAAAGAAGAATCTCTGCTTTTTCACCTATTCAACAAACACTTCAGAAGAACTACAGATGAGATGAATTTTATACCCTTTTTCAGAAAAAAAAGAAAATGGCTCCTCAGGAAATGTAATATCTACCCGATTTAATAAAGAAATGAGTTACTGATACTCCATTCTCATTTTTTCTTTTACACAAAAAAGCCGGATAATTTTATCAATTATCCGGCTTTTTGTGTTCTGACAGTCTCCTATCGAATATGCAGATGAAAATATTTTCTCATAAACACAATATATACAATGCCCAGTAAAACTGTGACAGCAAATAAATACCCATAGCCATACTGCCAGAGATACAAATATCCGGCTCCCATAATAATTTGTACTCCCATATACCCACAGGAAACCAACCAGTGAGGAATGCTCAGCTCATTAGCCATCAGTTGATACAAATGTTTACGATGAGGCAAACCAATGTTTTCCTTTAACATCAGACGATGAAGAATAGTAAACACACTGTCCACACCATAAACAACCAAAAGAATGATCCAACTCAGATCCCGGGTCAGGATCATCAGTTTACCTATAAGGAAAACCACAATAAAAGCCATACTGACTGATCCGACATCTCCGGCAAAGCACCGGGCATTCTTACGGAAATTGAAGAAATTGAATATCACGACAGCGATCAGCATCACATAGATAAATACAGGATCCACGAAAGTAATCATCTGGTGATTGATATAGGCCAGAAATCCCAGAACCACCAGAGAGTATCCTCCTGTGATCCCATTGATGCCATCCATAAAATTATAAGCATTGATAATACCCGTACAAACAATCAGAGCAATCAGAAGCCACCACCAGGGAAACGCGAAAAGTCCCCACTGATAGAACAACAGTCCCATCGCAGTGAAATGTAACAAAAGTCTTGTTCTCTGAGATACGGAACGTACATCATCTACAAAACTAATCAGACTGATCAGTGTGAGGCCTAACATAAACCAGGGATAAATAAACCCATTCGTCACGAAATATGCCAGAGCACCCAGATAGAAAATAACTCCTCCGCCACGCAGGGTGATACGACTATGAGAATTGCGTTCATTGGGTTTATCAATGATATTGCATCTGTCTGCTATCCGGAAATAAATAAGTTCCGTAGCAAACAATCCTAAAATAATACAAATATAATATACTATCATTTCTCCTTACTATCCACAAATGACTCAAACGAACGAATGGTGTTCACAAAACCTTGTTGCGCACTGACAGGCATTTTTTCAATACCCAACGCGTTCTTGATCTTTTCATTACTCACCACATAATTCTCCGTTAGTTTTTGCAAACATTCTCTGTTTAAAGGCAAATGCAGATAAGAGCCTAACCTGGCAATTCCTTGCATAAATCCTTTATTCAATCGCCAAATATGAACTTTTCTTCCCAATGTTTCACACATCAATTCTATTAACTCATTGGTAGAAAGTGCGTCATCATCTCCGATATGATAAATACCGGACGCGATATCTTTAGATAATAAATTTTCGATCACATAACAAACGTTATCTATAGAGGCAAAAGAACGCCGGTTTTCAAAAGCACCCAATGGCCAGGGAATCCCCTTTTTCACTACGTTATAAAGCAAATTCAGATTACCTTTATTGCCCGGACCATGTATCATACAGGGACGAAGAATATATACCCGTTTGTTCCCGGACCGGCAGGCTTCCGAATGAGCCATATTTTCCAGAATATATTCTTCTGCTTTTATCTTACTTTCTCCATAAGGTCCTTTAGGAGCCGGAGTCACATCTTCTGTAAGTATATCTCCCTCAACCACATCCGCAGCAGCCTTTACCGAACTGAAAAAAATGAATTTCTTGGCGGAAGAAGCTAAAAAAAAGTCAAATATCTTTTGAGTCAATCCTGTATTTATTTCAAAGTATTCCTGAGCAGCAGATTCGTTCCTGGTATCATGGGCTTTTCCGGCAAGGTGAATCATACAATCTAAAGAAGGTAAGTTCAAAGAAAAAGTGTCCTTATCCGATAAGATATCCCATCCGAAGTTTGCGGCAATACCAGGATTATACATATCTACAATATCTAATCCATATATTTTTGTTTGTGCTCTCAATTTATTCACCAAATTAGAACCGACAAATCCATGTATTCCGGAAACCAATATATTCATATAGATTTATTTTCCAATACAACTGTATATAAAACCAAGTTCATTCAAATCTTTTTTATCGTATATATTACGTCCGTCCAATACAATATGTTGCCGCATTGTTTTCTTTAACACACCCCAACTGGGCAGACGGAATTGCTTCCACTCTGTTACCAGCAAAAGTGCGTCTGCATCCAGGACTGCATCATACATATCTTTTGCATATTCCATACGGTCTTCTAATTGTCTCTTCGCCTCTTCCATGGAAATAGGATCATAGACTATCACAGATGCACCCTGTTCCAATATTTTTTCAATCAATACCACTGAAGGTGCCTCACGCATATCATCTGTTTCCGGCTTAAATGCCAGTCCCCATACAGCAATTCTTCTACCAGCCAGTTCACCATTAAAACAGTTCAAGAGTTTATCAAATAAAACTCCTTTCTGGATCTCATTTACCTCTTCTACCGCTTTCAGAACTTTCATAGAATACCCTTTCTGCTCTGCTGTTTTAATAAGGGCTTTGACATCTTTAGGAAAACACGATCCTCCGTATCCACATCCCGGATAAAGGAATTTATTACCGATACGACTGTCCGAACCAATACCTTTACGAACCATATTCACATCCGCTCCTACCAGTTCACACAGATTGGCTATATCATTCATAAAACTAATACGGGTAGCTAACATAGAGTTTGCTGCATATTTGATCATCTCCGCAGAAGGTACATCTGTAAAGATCAAACGGTAATTATTCATCATAAAAGGTTTATAGAGCCTTTCCATAATAGCTTTTGCCTTATCAGATTCTACACCTACTACCACACGATCGGGTTTCATAAAATCATCTATCGCATCCCCTTCTTTTAGGAACTCCGGATTAGATGCAACATCAAATTCAATTTCGACTCCTCGTTTGTCCAATTCTTCCTGTATAACAGATTTTACTTTTTGTGCCGTACCTACAGGAACTGTACTTTTCGTTACAACCAACACATATTTATTCATGTATTTTCCCACTGTACGAGCAACTTCCAGCACATACTTCAGATCCGCACTGCCATCTTCATCAGGAGGAGTACCTACCGCGGAAAAGACAACTTCTACATCATCCAAACAAGTCGATAGATCCGTAGTAAATTTCAAACGTCCGGCATGGTAGTTGCGATGAACCATATCTTCCAATCCCGGTTCATAAATCGGTAAAATTCCTTTTTTTAAGATTTTCAATCTTTTGCTCCAAAACATCGACACAAGTAACATCTACTCCCATTTCAGAAAAACAAGTTCCTGTCACCAAGCCGACATATCCGGTTCCAACAATCGCGATTTTCATTTCTTTATTGTAATTTTAAAATTAGGTTATCCCATAACGTGGTAATGCGATTAGTGATTAAACCGCTCTTTGATGACTTGATACGTGTCTAACGTACCAATATCATATCGTTTACCGGGCATCTCCTAGGCATGCATAGGTACTCGCTGAAACATATAATGAGCTAAGTTGCCCGGAGCATCTGTGCGACATCCATTCTTTATACTCGAACGAATTAAATCAAGATCTTCTTTCTTGTATATGTAGAAAGAAGGAACTGCCCAATTTGATACCGGTTTTTCAGGCTTCTCCTGCATAATCAGGATTTTACTATTTTCATCCCTTTCAATCACACCTGTACGTTGAAGTGCTTCTATCGAATATTCATAATGACACATCAGTATAGAGGTTCTTTTCTGATAAAATGCATCAACAAAACCGCGAAGCGAAAAATCCAGAATATTATCCGCGGCAGCCACCAGAATATCATCTGCAATATGATACGTTTCCAGTGCAAGAATCAAATCTCTGACAGCTCCCAGACGTTGATCGTTATCTGTAGAACCGTCATCTAACAAATGGATAGGCTTAGTAAGTATACTTCTGTCGGCCCAGTCCTGAAAGATAGAAATAAACCTGTGATTAGTTACCACAATATGTTCCGTCACTTCTACAAAAGAGTCTATATCATGTAACAGACGATCTAAAATCGTACTATGTCCGATTTTCAAAAGAGGTTTGGGAAAATTTTCAGTTAATGGATAAAGGCGCGTAGCATAACCTGCAGCTAATACGATATTAATCATAAGAATGAACGATTTATAATTTTTTATTTTTGATTGACGAGCAATGAACAATCACTCATAAAAAGAGAGTTGTATATCGACTCTGTTATACTTCAACAAATCGCGCACCACCATCTATTTGGCAAAAGAATACTTCAAACACGTTTTTGTATTGCGGAAAACGTGCTAAATATGCTTCGGTAATCTGCTCCTCGATCTCTTTTTTATAATGAGGATTAACCAAAGTGATACAAGCACCTTTGAAGCCTGCTCCACTAAACCGTCCTCCATAGATGCCTTTCACTTCACGCATAATGTCATAAAGGGCTATTAATTCATCACTACCGCATTCGTAGTTATGAATAGAACTTTCGCAACTTTCAAATATCAGCTGACCAAAAGCCGACAGGTTTCCTGCTTTCCGGGCTTCAACTCCTTTGTGCACACGTTCACATTCTGAGTAGAAGTGAGTGGCACGTTTTGCAAAACGGTGGGGAATCTTATATTTCATTTCTTGAAACTCCTCTTCTGGCACATCTCGCAAAAAAGTTTCTTCGAGGGTATTCAGTGGATGACCCTTTAAAGCCAATACATTCCAGGCTGCAGTTTTACATTCGCTCACCCGAAGGTTGTAATCCGTCCCCACCAGACTACGCGTCAATCCGGAAAAGAAAATACCCAATTCAAAAGCAGGCATATCTGCATGTTGAGGAATCAATTCATACTCGTTGCTGCGAGTGTCCAGATAGAGCAATGAGTCTTGCTTGCAAAGCGTCACACAAGCCTGATCCAGAATACCATTTTTCAAACCAACATATTCACGTTCTGCTTCCGAAGCTATTTGTATCATATCTATGGGAGTAAGTCCCAGACCATTCACTTTGTCCAGAGCCATCACATAACCCACTAAAGCCGCAGCGGAAGAAGAAAGTCCGCCAATTGGCATACTACCACGTAGAACACCTTTGATTCCATATTGTAGACTACAGGCACGTTTCTTTAAGGCGTACACGGCACCACGCAAATAGTCACCCCAATTGCCTTGCCGGGACTCTAAATTCTGATTCATATCAAAGGAGATAAGACCTTCAAAAGAAAGACTACACATCTCAACCTTGCTATTGTTGGTTTTAGAGAATAGAAAATCAATTCCTTTATCAAAAGCGAAACCAGTAACCACTCCATGTTGGTGATCAACGTGAGCACCTAATGGGCAAACTCTATAAGGGGAGAAAATATGGTATAACTGATCTGACTTATTATAGAAGGTATAGTAAGCATGTTTCAGATTTTTCATATTCTATTTTTAAAGATTATAGTAGTTTCGGAACCAGGATACAGTTTTTTGAATACCTTCGCGCAAGAGAGTAGCAGGTTTAAATCCTACAGCTTGCTCCAATAGAGAGGTATCAGCATTGGTTTGGTATACATCGCCAGGCTGCATCGGCAGGAAATGTTTCACAGCTTCACAGCCCACAGCTTCTTCAATAGTTCGAATAAAATCCATTAACCGAACTGGCGAGGAATTACCGATGTTATATACTCGGTAGGGAGCAGTGGAACGACTGGGATCGGGAGTTTCACTGATCCATGTTTCGTCACCTGAGGGAATTTGATCCAGGACCCGAATCACTCCCTCCACAATGTCATCAATATAGGTGAAGTCTCGCAACATATCTCCGTTATTAAACACGTTGATCGGGCGATTATTAAGGATAGCATCTGTAAACAAAAAAGGCGACATATCCGGCCTTCCCCAGGGACCATATACCGTGAAAAAACGGAGTCCGGTGGTAGGGATATTATACAGTTGACTGTACGAATGCGCCATCAATTCGTTGGCCTTCTTCGTGGCAGCATACAGACTCACTGGATGCGCAATGCTATCCTGTTCAGAGAAAGGAGCTGTCCCATTCAGACCATATACACTACTGGAGCTGGCATATACCAAATGCTTGACTTCATGATAGCGACAACCTTCTAAAATATGTAAAAAACCATTTATATTACTTTGAATATAAGCATATGGGTTTTCCAGGGAGTAGCGAACACCTGCCTGAGCAGCCAAATGTATCACCGCTCCCAACTGCTCAGTAGCAAAGAGATGCAATATAGCATCTTTATCTTCCAGATTCATGCGTACAAAGCGAAAATTAGGATATTGACTACTATGAGCAAACCGATTCCATTCAATAATCTCTTGTTGAATGCCCAAAGTAGCCAAACGACCATATTTTAGATTCACATCATAATAATCATTGATATTATCTAAACCAACTACTTCATCATCACGATTGAGCAGATACCTGCAAACATAAGAACCGATAAAACCGGCTGCACCGGTAACTAATATTTTCATAAGAAGAAAAAAGGAATTAATTATTTCAAACCATAAAAACGAATAAAGGATTTTCAGAATTGGAAACCGTGATACCAGGAATAAGTATAGCCATAGAAACCGGAGAAATAAAAGCTATTTACCTCTCATTTTGTAAGAATATTAATGAGGATATTTTGACTTCTGTCGTCCATTTCAGACTACCTGAAAAACTGATTATTTATATTTTTCGAATATGTTAGCTGAAAATACCTTATTACTTTGAGACTGTATGATATATTTCAAGATGCTTCTCCACTACATTTTCAACAGAAAAATTTTTTTTCTGCTAACGTTCGAGAATGCTGACCCATTTTTTGTCGTAAATGCTTATTTTCAAATAAAACTTGCAGTTTCTCCGCTAACGCTTTACTATCTTTAATTGGAATTAAATAACCATTATATCCATGAACTACTGTTTCTCTACAACCAATAAAATCTGTTGTTACAACAGGCCTCCCTATAGCGGTCGCTTCTATCAACGATTTGGGAAGTCCTTCTTTATAATAAGATGGGAAAGCTACTATATGACATTTTTTTAATAGTTCTAAAACATCCGTTCGATACCCTAACCATTGAATATACTCACCATCACAAACAGCTTTCAACTCTTCTTCTCTAATTGCCTTAGGATTATCATCTAATCCTCCACAGAGCCAATATTCGACTTTATCCTTATACTGTTCTTTCAATTGCAAAGCCGCATCCGTTAAAATGAAAATTCCTTTTTCTACAATCATCCGGGCAGTTAACAGCACTATAATTTTACTATTCTCAGGCTCCGGAGTATAACAAAATTGACTCAAGTCCACTCCCGAACCCTTAATCATAAAAGCCTGTTCTTCTTTGATGATATGATTCTTCAGGAATAAGCCTCTATCCTGATTATTTTGAAAGATTACTCCCAACTTATTACGATGATGAGAAAAACGAAGAACTGCAGGCAGAACCTTGGAAACCAAGGAATTATTTTCGTCTGAAAAGAAAATACCCAGCCCACTCACTGCATTAACTACACCGGGTACCCTTGCAAGTTTAGCCGCTAACGTTCCCCAAAGGATTGTTTTCAATCCGACATGATGTACTATACCTGGTTTCTCTCGACGATACAAATTATAAAGAAACCAACAAGTTTTCAACTCCTCCAACAGATTCTGTCCCGAACGATTTATGGGCAAATCAACAACTCTCAGCCCAAGAGCCTCAATCTCTTTTTTCTTACCAGTATTCTTGGTCACAATAGTAATAATATAGCCAGCTTTTTGGGCACTTAAAGCGATCTCCTTGCGATGAGAAAGAAAAAACCAATCAACATTTACGATCATAAATAAAGATTGCCTCATAATAATTCCATATTTTTCAATACCTTAGCAGAATTTCCCCCTACAATAGTATTAGATTGAACATCTTTATTCACAATAGAGCCTGCCGCTATTATACTCCGTGATTTAACCATAACTTCAGATAAAATCCGAACTCCACACCCAACCCAGACATCATCTTCTATTATTACCTTGCCTTTTTTCATCGGGTTATATTGTATAGGTAAAGACAAATCATCCCAGGTATGATTCGAACTTAAAATAGAGATATGATGAGCGATAGAAACATTATTTCCTATAGAAATTTTTCCTTCAGCATCCATGTAACAGAAAGGATGAATACTTATATTAGATTTTAAAGTCAAATTCTGTATTATATATATATATGTTGTTTAATACTAATATTTTTACCACATTTTTTAGCTATATGGGATATTCATATGCATTTTATCAAAATGCCTAATTTTCTTCCTAATTTCTAAATAATAAAATAAAAATTAATAACACGTGGAAATAACTTATCTAAGAGAACCAATAGATATATAATTTTCTCAAAATTGTTAAACCATTACTTCTCTGACTTTTGCCTCATCTATGTGAATTAAAAAAGTTCCTAAAAAACAAATTTCTTTGTTTCTCCAATTTATCATATGCATAATCAAAGGATTTTTCATAGTTCATTTCAGCATATTTTTTTTCTCAACTCTACATTATTGTACAAAAGATAAATATCATTTGCTAATTTCTTATAGTCCCCAGGAGAATGTAAAATTTCAGAAGATAGTAATTCAGGAGTTCCCGCTACATTTGAAGTTACGCATGGACATGCACAACTCATAGCCTCAATTACAGCTCTTGGAAGTCCCTCTTGAAAAGAGGGATGAACATATATATCTACTTTCTCTAAAAACTCAAAAATTTCCTCTCTGCTCAATCCCCCAATAAATTCTATCTGGTCTCTTATACCCAGTTTTTTACTCAAGATTTCTAAATTCTCAGAATTACCAGGACCGGCAATAACATACTTAACTTTTATATGATATTTCAATTTTAAATATTTGACAGCCTTAAGCATCACATGATACCCCTTAAATTTAATCCCGACATTCCCTATCTGTCCACAAACTAATGTGTTTGATAAAGATTGTTGGGAAATTCGGTCGAGACGTTTTAAAAGAAGATTTTGCTTGCTAACATTTAAAACAACATTAGAGCAAGATATTGTACTTATTGCATTTTTAGCAGGATATATGCTCTGTAAATAGAACTTAGTAACATATAAAACATACAAAGATTTATTCACAAAATATTTAGTCAATAAATGAGGAAATGGAGCTATTATTTTTCCTAATATATTTCCATAATAGAAATAGGCATCAAATGCATTTGCAACTACTTCTACAACATATTTCTTATTACATTTCAAGCATTCATTGATAGCAAAAAATCCCAGTATACTTGGAAGTCTGATTACAAAAACATCATTAGATACTATCAAATCATGAACTTCTTTCTCTATTCTTCTTTTATACAACAATGCATGGATGGGTTTTTTATAACACGATGATAATTTAAATGTAACATTTTGTCCAGAAGAGACCACACCCTTATTTTGTACAAATTGCTCTCTTGCATATACAGTTAAATGATTTTCTCTATTTAGCAGATATCTATTCCAAACTGTATAAGATAATCCTGCAGGAGAATAAACTTGTTGATCTTTAATGAAAAATGGATGATCATGAACAAAACAAACTTTCATAAACTATTATCTTAAAATAAAATATAATTGAAGAATAAAAAAACAAAAAGTAAAAAGTGAACAAATTATTCGAACAGCCTTACTAACCAAATATCGATTGTAATATCCATATGCTGTCATTATATATAAAAAGGGCATTAATATGGTTTTATGGCGGGCCTGCAAAGAAATGGTACCTAAACATATTGCAAAAAGTATGACAATTAATGAAATATCATATATTTTACTCTTCTTTAAAGAGGCAAAAAAAGATATAAGAATATACTTCCAGCAGAAAATTAACATTATGGGTGAGATAGTAGTTGCTAAAATAGTTCTAATATTGAAATATCCTAAAGTATAAAACTTAAATGACATAAAAGGAGAGAACAGAAAAAATAAACTTAACAGAGGAATACTTAAATATTTTGGAAGAGCCATTATTTTTAATAAAGTAGCATCTTCATCCAAACGCATTAGAATAGAGGCAAATCCCTCTCTAAATAAAGATTCTTCTAATTTACCATTAGATAATGACACAAATACAGGAAAAGAAAAAATAAATATTACTGCAAACAAAAAAAGTAAGATCATATATACAATTTTGCCTTGAATTGGGTTTACAAATTTAGGATACAAATAATTTTTAAATAATACAAATAATGCACTCACTAAAAATGCGACAGATCCAAATCGGATATAAAGAATACCAAAAACAAAAACAATAAACAATAAATAATTTTTTCTCAAAAAATTATATAATGCAATAATAAGAAAAGTGGCAATCCATATATCACGCATTAGTATAACTCCTACAGAAATAGTAAAAGGACAGAAAAGCATTAACTTTTCTGCTAAAGAACCTACTTTCTCATCACCCAAATATTGTACAGATATTTTATTTATAAAATAAGGTAAAAAAGCTATCCCTAATAAATTAGGTATTAAAATATTTAAAGGAGATAATATAGAAAAAGGATATAATATTTTCAAGAAAGAACAATAAGGATAGAATGAATCTACAATAACAGATGGCTCAAAAGGCAAAGGATGATCAGACAATTGATAATAGTATCTGACATCATCAGTCCCTATTCCATTTTCAGGCCCTGTAAGTCCCAAATAATTGGGCATAATATAAAGCTGTATTAAATATATTGTAATACAACAAAATAAATAAAAATGAAAATTTATAATATTAGTATATTGTTTACTCTTATCTAAAAAGGAATTTATTAATAAAAAGACAGTAAGTGTATAAATATAAGAAAACAGGCTAATAAATTCAATTTTATACAGACAAATAACACTTAAAAGAAAAATAATATACATCGTATTTATTTCTCTTCTTAAAATGGCCAGAGAACATCTCATTGAAAGATTTTCTTTACTAAAAGTTGTAAATCTTTATTTTGTTTTAATTTTATTTTGTCAACTTGTAAACGGGATTCAAGTTTTAATTTTTCTTTGGTTGAAACGCTATTTTCAATCTGGAGAATTCTATTGGATATTTCATCAATTTTATATGGATTAAAATAAAGTGCAGCATTCTCACAGATCTCATTAATACTTGTAGATGAAGATGCCAAAACAGGGATTGAATAATTCATAGCTATTAAAGGAGGATATCCAAATCCCTCATTTAAAGAAGGATATACAAATGCATACGCATTCTTAAATAAATTATTAAAGTCTTCTTTAGAGACATAAGGCATGATAATAAATTTATTTTTGTTTTTTACCCAATTTAACATAGTACTTAATCCACCTGTAATCACGACTTTTTTATCTGACAGAAGTTCTTTAGAGAATAAGAGATCAAAAGCGACCATGGCCCGATAAATATTTTTCTCAAAACGGTTTCCATTGATCATTAAATAATATTCATTAACGATCAAAGAACTATCTATTTTAACTTCTTCAAAATTGAATGGAGAATAACTTACAATTATCTCTTCATCTGCTAAGAAAGAGAAGAAAAAAAGTAAAGAAAATTTGGAATGAGTAGATACAGTTACAATAAGTTTATTCTGAACACTTAATAATTGTGTCAAACGTTTAAGATGTTTTTGCTGCTTTTTTTCAATCAAATAAGGAGAAAAAGAAAAGAGATAAAATAATATTTTTTTAAAAATATTATTTACATACTTATATCGGTAAAAATCCCAGGGTAACTCCAAAGGTCTTAAACCATGAATTACCATTATAAATTTAGTTCTGGAACAATTATAATCTTCATATTTATAAGGAAGAGCAGAATAAAAAATATCATATTCATATTCAGACAATAATTTATAAATATCGTTCTTTTTCTCGACCCAAAACACTTGTATAGCATGATTTTCTGTTATCTTTTGGAGTATAGAGGAATCTATATCCATATTTTTATCAAAAACTATATCAAAAATTTTCCCTTGTTGCAATGCTGCTGTTAATACGCATTTAGCATATTCAGACCCCCCATGAAACTTTACACTTATTGAGGTCTGAAGCGCAGTTCCATCAAATAAAACTTTATTCATATAATTAATTTATAAAAGGACATACAGCATATAAGTCAGTAATATCTATTACAGGCAACTGATAAGTTTCTTTCTGCTTAATCCAATCTTCAATAGAAAAATCTTTATTTATAATAATAGGTCTACATCTATTTCTTTTTACAGATAACAAATAATCATAAAAAGCAAATCTCTTTTTTTCTCCACCTTCAAACTCAATCCAGTAATTAGGTATTGCATAAGCGTCTGAAATAATTAATCCATGTAGTGAACTAGAAATAACTATTTCACACTCACATATTTGTTCTATAAAAGAATTCCATTTTTTACTCTCCACATCTATTATTCGAATATCATTTCTTTGTTTATATTTATTTAACAAAGGATTTTCTTTATCTCTGAAATGAGGAATAATACCTAACTTATATTTTTTATTTCTCGGAGGAATTATAAAGTGTGGAAATAACAAGGCAGGGTCTCCATATATTTCAGGGCATTCGACTCCTTGTCTGATTAAATATCTTCTGGTTAATGGTCCTCTGACCGCCAGAACTTTTTTAGGTTTATACTTTAAGGGTTGATCCGGATAAACAACTCCTGCACCCCAAATTACAGAGTTTTCTTTAGTCATCCAGGTAATAATACTTCCTATACATAGATATTCTGTTAGATTCCTAAAATTCCAAGTATATTTAGCTACAATTATATGCTTTGCAGGAGCCAGTTTTTTCACAATAACAGTACTTACGTCATCACCCCAGTTTTTGCTTATAGGATTAACTGAAGCCTGAATCAGAACAGTGTTCTTATAAAATATTACTGCAAATATATTCTTGATCTTTAAAAAAAAGATTGCAATACTTATAAGAACTTTGTTTTTCGTTATCTTAAAAAACTTTTTATATCCATACTTTTTTATATAGTTCTTCATTTTTTATCGTGAATATTTCTTTATAAAATTATTTATTTTCTCCTGTTCTAACTTTTTCAATCCTGTATAATATATAAATGTTAAGCTACACATCACTGAAGTTGCTCCTATAATTATAAAACTGAACCAGTTCATCCTTGTTGCATAATATAAATAAAGAAAACCAGGAATAAGAGAAGAAAGAATTATAATATAAAGGATAGGTACAATAACGTCTCTCAAAAAAAGAGAAATTGAAATACTTATTCTGTCTTTTATATATATAATCCTATAACCAAATAGAATTATATTTATTAATATTCTAATCACCCATACTATCTCTACAGCATAATTGTAATGTAAAGCTAAATAAGACAAGGGTAAATTGAATAATGTTATTATACCTACTGTAAGTTGATATTTCTTTATATTTCCAATAGCTTGTGTTGTGATAATCAGAGGTGCAGATATACAATCTATCAATAAAAAAATCAGTATAAGTCTCGTAAAAATACCTGCATACTGAGGTACTATACCTAACCATTTTTCTAACAAAAAATCTGTACATATAAAAAAAGGTAAAGCTATTATAAAATATAAAAAAAATGAAAATCGCGATAATTGATAAATAAGTTCTCTTGTACTCTTAATATTTCCGGAAGAATATGTTTTTACCAGATGTGGATTAAATGCGACTTGAAAGTTCGAGACAAAACTATAAATAGCATTACTAACTTGATTTGCTATTCCTACAGCCGCATTTAAAAGAACTCCAAAAAAAATATTAATAAAAATATTTATACCTTGTTGAACTGCCACATTGGACATATTACCAAATAAACTCCATCCAGAAAAATTCAATAAGTCTTTATAAGATGAATAACTCCAGAAAAACTTATATTTACAAGTTGAAAATTTTTGCTGACAATAAATCTTATAAACAATGTTTATAATAAGTATTACCATAAAAAATAGTAAGGAATATAATATTAATCTATCTTTTGTGTAAAAAAGCAAAGCATATACAATCCCTAATTTTAAACACACCTCCACTATAGTTGTATAAGCATAAAACGTCATTTTTTCATAAGCTATTATGGTAGCATTATAAGGAACTCTAATAACCTGTAAACAAAAAGTCAATATAGAAAATTGGTAAACGTAGTTAGCAGCAACTATTCTCTCAGGTGGTATATTTAACTGAGTATTTAAAAAGAAGAGTCCGATTGTTTCACCCAGAATAATAATCAAAATAGCTATAAATATATGAATAGTCATACTTTTACAAAAGATATCATTCATAGAATTTATGTCATTCTTTCCTAACTCTATGTTTAAATATCTCTGAGTAGCACTAGTCATCGCAGTATTTAAAAAGGAAAAAAGTAAAACAACTCCTCCAACAATATTATATATTCCGAAATCTTCTTCTCCTAATGCATTTAATATTACACGAGAAGTATATAAGGTCATTCCCATAATGAGAAACATCCTTATATATAATACGAGTGTATTTTTTGCAACTTTATTTGAGGACACTTATTTTTCCAGATTAAAGAGAATATTTATTTTGATAACAAATTCCAAACAGAAATAGCATATTGACTATTATTCATTTCATCCAATTTTTCTTTCAATTTCTCCATAGAAATCCAGCCACTATTAAATGCTATTTCTTCCAGACAAGCGACCTTCAGACCTTGCCGTCTCTCGATAACTTCAATAAAGGTCGAAGCTTCACTCAAAGAGTTATGAGTTCCCATATCTAACCAAGCAAATCCACGTCCCAACAATTGCACTTTTAATTCTTTGTCGTGCAAAAACTGTTGATTTACCGTCGTTATTTCTAATTCTTTACGAGCTGAGGGTTTTATATTTTTAGCAATACCGACTACTTTATTCGGATAAAAATAAAGCCCTACTATAGCATAATTACTTTTCGGAGATAAAGGTTTTTCTTCAATGTGTAATACATTTCCCGCTTTGTCAAATTCTGCAACTCCATAACGTTCCGGATCACTCACCCAATACCCAAAAACTGTAGCTTTATTTTCCTGTTCTACCCGTTGGACTGCACTCTTCAACATACTCGTGAATCCTTGTCCATAGAAAATATTATCCCCCAGTATTAAACAAACAGGATCCTCTCCTATAAATTCTTCTCCTATAATAAAAGCCTGTGCCAATCCATCGGGAGAGGGCTGTTCAGCATACTCAAAGCGCACTCCAAAATCGGAACCATCACCTAACAAACGTTGAAAAGCGGGAAGGTCATAAGGAGTAGAAATAATCAGGATCTCCCGGATACCGGCCAACATCAATACAGAGATCGGATAATAGATCATCGGTTTATCAAAAACAGGCAATAACTGTTTGCTTACCCCCTTAGTTATCGGATACAGACGAGTACCCGAACCGCCTGCCAGAACAATTCCTTTCATAAAAATATCAATTGAATTTCTAAATCTTAACAGGTAATATTTGAAGCTAAATTTCGACAAAGAATAGATAACTCCTTTGTTTCTTCAATGCAGTCCTGGACTTGCAAATCATTTATCAGAGATTGAATTTTTCTTTCCAGTTCTTTATCTCCAATAAAATAATAACAATAAATAAGTAGTTTACCCTTCATAAAAGCCTGTAAAGATCTCGTATGATTAGATAACAAAGCAAAACAACGATCCAATATAATCTGAATTTTCTGGTCCTCACAATCCACAGAATAGGCAACAACAGAGTATGCCTTTAACAATGTCAGGCAGAGGTATGCTTCCTGGTCTATATCTTTACTCTGTTGTGAAAATAGTAACTCTGTCTTTTCCCGGATCTTCTGATTGAGCCGACAGAACTGGTCTATATATACCGCTCCTCCATCTTCACCCAGACGCAGCAGTTCATCAGCAAGAGCTTGCAACTCTTCCGCTTGTTTGATCATATAAAGTGGTGTTATTATACCCCGGAAAGAGGCTAATATTCATTTTAAAGAAAAATAGAGAGAATGTTATTTATTTCGTCGTATGTAACTGATAGGTATATTCACTAAGGCACACCCTAATTCGTTGAGACGCACAACGATGCAATAGTGTTTGTTGTATTTTACCAATTCGCCCTGTATACCCTGCATACTTCCTTTTACAATAGTGACGAGTGTACCGGCAGGGATCGTTTCTGCTATTACCTGAATCTGCTCTCCGGAGAGATCGGTCATAAAGCGGAAATCTGCCATTTGCTTGTCGGGAATGACAACAGGAGCATTTGTCTCTCTATGGCAGAAAAAGCGATATACATTAGGGAATTGTTCAATGACAGGAATTTCATCAGCATGGATATAAACAAAAACCAATCCACTAATCAACGGTCTATCTATAGAAATACGTTTCCCTTTATATTCCCGATACACGGTATGGATGGGTAAATAACAAGTATATTCCTCATTCTTTAAATGAGATTCTACTTTGATCTCCGTATTATGCCGTACATACAGGACATACCATTTCTTCGTCGGATGTTCCATTGCTAAATAGTAAGTGTAATAGTTAGCGCGGTAGCACCGTTATAGTTAATATCCGTTAACTCAAAATCAACATTTACTTGTGTTTGAGCTCTTTACAAAGGATCACTTATAACAACTATTGTATAACCCCGCCATTTGTGATCAGTTTTTCATTCCAGATCACAAAATAAAAAACAGACCTGTTCAGACCAATCTTTTCAGATAATAACCAGAATCTGCCGATGTTTATTGGTTGCAAAGGTAAAACCAATAATCTAAATAGCAAAACTTTTGAGAGACAAAATATAAGAGGAAAAGCCTATTTAAAACCTGATTTCATCGACAGTCGGTTTAAGGCTCAGATGGGTATCTGCATGGTACGCCGAAACGGATTTTGACAAGGAATATACGTTGATGATTATAGGTAACGAAGCCATTTCATTTTTTAAAAATATGATTTTTTATTTATTTTTACCGTTATTTCTTTAAAATCAGAATGTACAATCTCTTTAACGGTGAGGTTTATAACCAAAATCAGATAAAAAGCTTCTTGTTATTAGAAAATAGTTGTCCCGCTACGGCAAAGGAGAGGTTTCACTACTGCTAATGGATGGTTTCATTACCGGATAATTCGGTTAGACTACTTGAAAATCCGGTTTCATTACGGCTTATACATGGGCTCATTACCAGATAATTTGATAAGAACACGGGATAATTGGGTTAGATCACTGAATAATTGAACAGACAGAAGAATAAACGAACAAAAACCGGAGACATACATGGTATGCTCCGGTCTTCTATATTCACGTAAGTGAGGGGGGACTATCCTAACATTCCTGATTCATCATCCTCCTTGTTGTTGCCATCAGGAACATATACTCCCGACATTCGTTTGATGTACGATTCCAGGTCAATAAAGTCGATCTTATCATCGGCACGGGAGGCATTCACATCCGGACGGATGCTTTTCGAAGCCCTGAAGTTGATACGGATCGATTTGATGTTCCTGGCCGTACACTCTTCTTTGGTAGCAGCACCCTCTGTCTGGGCCGATAAGCTAAAGATTCCGAAGTTCCTCAGATTCACAGAATGTCCGCTGTACAAAGCGGTTCGTACTACATCTAAGAAATTGGTGATCACACTCTGAATGTCTCCTTTGGAAAGAGAACTCAGTTCTTTCACCTGATGGGCGATATAGTCCTCACCCACACTTTTACCAAGGGTTACCAACTGCGGATAATACTTCTTTGTATCCGGGTTGATGGGATTTTTTTTCAATGTTTTTTTGTAAACGACTGCCATTGTTTTTTCAAATTAAGTTTGTAATTAAATAGGGCTTGCAAAGAGGTTCCGGAACTCTTGTGATACAAAGATACAGGCTGTCAAAAAGGGAAAATCGACAAACTGGTAGATTTGAGACTTTATGTACATCTTTGTGACTTTACGTGACTTTACGTGACTTTATGTGACTTTATGTGACTTTATGTACACATTTGTACAGTTAAGTTGTAAAATCCATCAAAACTTACACACCAATCAAAGTATATAAAGATTTATTTTGTAATAGAAAGTAATACTTATAACAGATACCGCATATGAAAAAACATCATAAACGTAACTGTTGTAACTATAGGGTACTTTACGAATACAACGGCATCCTATTCTTTTACCTCCACGATGAAGATACCTCCACGATGAAGACATCATTCTGAAAAAAGTTGCCGAGTTCGATTTTACTCATCGTATTTATTCTGTCATTTATCCATTCATTATTAATAAATTCTCTTCATAGTCTTTTACTAAATTGACACGGGTGCGAAATAAAATCCTGTTTTACTTCAAACAAATTCTCCTGGTCATATTTTTCGTTCAGAGAAAAATCAAGCTTAGGAGATCATTTTTGGAAAGAAAGATTTACCTTTGCCTGAACAACAGGATACCTGCCGTTGGTATATAGCCTTACACAGGTATCTGTTTATTATCAACAAATTATAATCTATAAAAACAATTGAATGATGACGCATACGTGGTTTGAATGCAAGATACGGTATGATAAAACGATGGAGAATGGAATGAATAAGAAAGTGACCGAACCGTATCTGGTAGACGCACTCAGCTTCACGGAAGCAGAGGCAAGGATCATTGAGGAGATCACCCCGTTCATTTCGGGAGAGTTTACCGTATCGGACATAAAGAGAGCCAATTACAGCGAACTGTTTTTCAGTGAGGAAGAATCTGCTGACCGGTGGTTTAAATGCAAGATCCTTTTTATCACATTAGATGAAAAGAGCGGTGCGGAAAAAAGGACAGCTACACAGGTGCTGGTGCAGGCAGCTGATCTGCGTGACGCGGTACGGAAATTGGACGAGGGTATGAAGGGCACAATGGCCGACTATCAGATCGCTGCGGTGACAGAGACTCCGATCATGGATGTCTATCCGTTCCGGAGTGAGCCCAACGATAAACCGGAGGTGTAACATGAGTATCGGGGATCGCATCCGGGAGATCCGGGCCACTCTTCCCGATGGAGTACGGTTGGTGGCTGTTTCCAAATTCCATCCGTCAGAAGCTATTATAGAGGCTTATGAAGCAGGCCAACGGACCTTCGGCGAAAGTCGTGTGCAGGAACTGGCGGATAAGCAACAAAATCTGCCCGGAGACATCGAATGGCATTTTATCGGACATCTGCAGACGAATAAGATCAAGTACATTGCGCCTTTTGTGTCTCTTATCCACGGAGTGGATTCTTACAAACTATTGGAAGAGGTCAATAAACAGGCTGCCAAAGTAAATCGTACACTGGATTGTCTGTTGCAACTCCATATCGCGGAAGAGGAGACAAAATTCGGTTTCAGTTTTGAGGAATGCCGGCACATGTTGAATGAAGGGGAGTGGAAAACACTCTCCTGCGTTCGTATATGCGGACTGATGGGAATGGCCACTTTCACAGATGATCAGCAACAGATCCGTAAAGAATTTCATAGTCTGGGTGATTTTTACACAGAGATAAAAGAGGCTTTTTTCAAAGACCGGCCCGAATTCCGGGAGTTATCTATTGGAATGTCCGATGACTATCCATTGGCCATAGAAGCAGGAAGCACTCTTATCCGGGTGGGAAGTCGTATATTTGGAGAAAGAACCTAAGGCTTCGCTATTTACGATTGGACAATTTACGATTTACGATTTAAAAATATAAGGAGATACTATAAGAGAATATATCATTCTGAACCAACGGCTAATGTAGTCAAAATAGGGTATATAGAGATTCATTTCGTATCTCAAAAGGGCAAAAATAAAAACCAACGGATCACAACAATAAAAGTAACCTGAAGGAAAACGAACTGAAGATTGAAGATCAGCATAGCCAACCGCGTGGTCGGTATAAGTTGAATCTTACATAAGCTCTTAATTATCTTATGCCATTTAAATAGTAAATCGTCCAATCGTAAATAGCAAAGCGTCTGTGTTTGTCAAACAAATATACAAATTGTTTGGTTTATTAAACCGTACATAGTATATTCGTATCCATTAACCTAAGATAGTATGATAGATATAACTACACAATTTGCAGGTTTGAAACTGAAAAATCCCATTATCATCAGTAGTTCGGGATTGACAAACAGCGCGGAAAAGAATCAAAAGCTGGCAGAAGCCGGCGCGGGAGCCATTGTTCTGAAATCTCTCTTTGAAGAACAGATTGTCCTGGAGATCGAAAAAGTGATCGATACGGTCTATTATCCGGAAGGAGTGGAATACTTAGAAGGATACATACGGGAACACGCTCTGAGCGAATACCTGAATCTGGTCCGGGACAGTAAAGCCGTGTGCGACATACCAGTGATCGCCAGTATCAACTGCCATACGAACACTACCTGGACAGAGTTTGCCGCACACATTGAGCAAGCAGGCGCCGACGCGTTAGAGATCAATATATTGAGTCTGCCCTCCATAGGGAATTATGAATATGGCTCCTTTGAACAGCTTCATATTGATATATTAAGAGAGATCAAACAGAGTATCGGAATACCGGTAATTATGAAGTTAGGAAGCAACTTCACCAATCCTGTGGCATTGATCGAACAGCTATATGCCAATGGCGCGGCAGCGGTGGTACTATTCAATCGGTTCTATCCGGTGGACATTGATATAGAACACCTGACACATAAAACAGGAGATGTACTGAGCCATCCGGCTGATCTCTCAGACTCATTGCGTTGGGTAGGCATTGCTTCCTCTGTAGTAAATAAGATGGAGTATGCCGTATCAGGGGGAGTGCACGCACCGGCCGACGTAGCCAAATCTTTATTGGCAGGAGCTTCTGCCGTAGAGATATGCAGTACCATTTATCGCCACGGTAATGCGTATATCGAAGAAATGCTCACTTTCCTGCAAGAATGGATGCAAAGACACGGATTCACTCACATTGCGCAATTCAACAGGACTCTAAACAGTAAAGACATACGAGGAATAAATATGTTCGAACGTACTCAGTTCCTGAAATACTTTAGTAATGGTACTCCTACATAAGAGGATACTATTTATACCAAACAGGCCCCTTCCGGTAACATCGGAAGAGGCCTGTTTGGTATAAATAGTATCTCTTTTCTATCCATTACATATAGCCGCATCGACTTCTTTTCTATCCAACGCCTCAAAACAGGAGTTCTTACTGATAAATTCCGGAACAATGTCCTTCATCGCGGCAACAATACGCATCTGATCGTACGTATAACTTTCCCGGATCAAAGTATCGATACGCTCTTTTACTTCATCGTGGTCATACTCGCGCACAGTGGCTATCATGATCTTTTCATGATGAGTAGGCCTGGTCAATTCTTTGGCATTCAGCAATTCTTCATACAATTTCTCTCCATGACGCAATCCGGTGAACTCAATACGAACATCGGGGCTGCCGGACAGGCTGATCATGCGTTTGGCCAGATCTACGATCTTAACCGGCTTGCCCATATCAAAAATGTAGATCTCGCCTCCATTGCCCATGCTTCCTGCTTCCAGTACCAGCCGACACGCTTCGGGGATAGTCATGAAATAACGTATAATTTCCGGATGGGTAACTGTTACCGGACCACCTTTCTGTATCTGATCACGAAAACGTGGGATCACCGATCCGTTTGAACCCAATACATTTCCAAACCGCGTAGTGATGAACTTCACATGTTGCCCCCCCTGCTGATTCAGTTTCTTAGCTAAGGATTGTATATAGATCTCCGCCAGACGCTTGGAGCATCCCATAACATTGGTCGGATTCACCGCTTTATCGGTGGAGATCATAACAAACTTCTCTGCTTTGTACTTGACTGCCAGATCTGCCATGATACGGCTTCCCAACACGTTTACCTGTATGGACTCCGATACATTATCTTCCATCATAGGCACATGTTTGTACGCAGCCGCATGAAATACATATTGAGGTCTGAAGGTCCGGAACACCGCCTCCATACGCGTGAGATTAGAGACATCGGCAACAATGGTGTCCGCATCCAGGTTGCGCCAGCGTTCCTGCAATTCCAGACGTATATCATGCAACGGAGTCTCGGCCTGATCTACCAGTACCATTTTATGCGGATTGAAAGAAGCTACCTGTCGCATGATCTCACTTCCGATAGAACCTGCCGCTCCGGTTATCATCACCCGTTTGCCTTCTAAATGAGAGGCGATCTTGTGAATATCTACTTCGATAGACTCGCGCTGAAGAAGGTCTTCGATCTGAATTTTCTTCAATTGAGTATGGTCTAACGTCTGACCTCCCCATTCACTCAATGGGGGGGGCGTAAGCAGTTTGATGTTACTGGCAAGCAACGTATCTGTCAGATCGCTTTTCTTTAATATATCCATTTTCGCAGGCGATACGATAAGAATATGAACGTTTCTATCGTTCATCAGTTCGATGAGTGCTTCGTCATTCGGATATACTTTAACCCCCATCATCACTTTTCCAATAAGCTCCGGCTCATCGGCCACAAAACCTCGCAACTGGTAGTGATTGCGCAGATTGACTTTCAGGGATTTGGCAATATTTACTCCGGCCTCCTTGGCTCCATAAATAAAAACATTGGAACTGTGGCGACTATCAAAATTGAGCAGTTCAAACACCATCTTCACTATCACCCGCGAACAGGTCATGATAGCGAAATTCAGTACATAGGCAATGAATAATACACTGGGAGTACCAATCCTTATATTCAAAGAGACTTCCAGAGCCAGACTGGCTACCATCAGAATTCCATAAGAGACTGTCAGCGAAACAAAAATGCGCATGATGTCTACAAAAGAGGAGAAGCGAAGCACATTGGAATAAGTACGGAAGAACCGGAAGCAAACCAGATTCACAAAAACAGCCCATAGTATGGTACGATCTACCGTGGAAGGAGCCATAAATATGCTACGGAAATCATACCGCAACGCATAAGCCAGCGGACAGGAGATAACCGTAATAAAAATATCTATCAGCAGAACAGTCCAAATGGGAAGTACCCGTGAAGAGAGATATCGATGAAATATTGTATGTCTCATTTTAACGATTGTTAGCTTTTTAAATCTTCTATTGTCCATTACAACTTTGCTGCCTTATCCTCCCCAATATAAAATCAGCGCAATATGCATACAAAGAATCGTCTGTATCCGTCTGTAACCGGATCAGAATAAATAACCACATTTTTATACAAGCCAGATGTATATTCCACAGGCAAAGATATAACATATTTTCGATATACAAAAAACCTGTTTACATCAAATTACTGGCCAGTTCACTCAGCTGGCTTCTCTCTCCCTTCAAAAGATTGACATGGGCAAAGATCTCCTGTCCTCTCATGCGATCTATCATATATACCAATCCATTGGACTGACTATCCAGGTATGGATGATCTATCTGTTGAATATCACCTGTAAATACAATCTTAGTACCTTCACCGGCACGGGTGATAATCGTTTTGACTTCATGAGGAGTAAGGTTCTGAGCCTCATCTATAATGCAATACGTTTCACTCAGACTACGTCCCCGGATAAACGCGAGTGCCTCGATGATCAATTGCTCATTTTTCTGCATTTCTTCGATACGTTTCACTTCCGTGGAATTGGCTGCGAACTGGTGCTTAATGACATTCAGGTTATCAAACAGAGGCTGCATAAAGGGAGATACTTTTTCCAACGCGCTTCCCGGCAAGAAACCGATGTCTTTATTGGATAAGGAGACAATGGGACGAGCCAACAATATTTGTTTATAGTCAATTAGTTTTCCCAATGCGGATGCCAGAGCCAACAATGTTTTCCCGGTACCTGCTTTGCCCGTAATGGCAACTAATTTAATATCCGGATCATTCAAGACTTCAAAAGCAAAGCTTTGTTCCGCATTCCGTGGTTCAATACCGTAATGCCGGATTTTATTGACACGTTGTACGGTATGTGTAAAAGGGTTATAACGAGCCAATACACTGTTCCGGTCGCTTTTCAGAATAAAACAATCATTGGGCTGAAGCAGGCTTCTGAAATCAAATTCATTTATATCCAGCCCTTCTTTGGAAGAATAGATCCGATCTATCAACGCAGGATCTATATTTTCAAATGTTTCGTGCATCTTATCAAAGACATCTACATTGATCACCTTATCATTGATATAGTCTTCACACAACAGACCTATCGACCGGGCTTTCATACGTAAATTGATGTCTTTGGTTACCAGCACAGTTTTCTTCTTCGGATATTTATTCACCAGATAATCTACCGCGGCCAGGATCTGATGATCAGGTTTATTCTCTGAAAAAGCCTGGAATACACGAGGGGATTCTATATGGTTGGCCATAATAAATAGCTTTCCCAATCCAGGTCCTATCGAAGCCCCCCTGGTGAACAGATTGTCATCCGTAATGGAATCGAGTTCACGGATAAACTCACGCGCATTGAAGTTGATCTGTTCGTTCCCTTTTTTGAATTTATCCAGTTCTTCTATAACAGCAATGGGAAGATAGATATCATTTTCCTCAAAATTCCTCAGACAATGATAGTCGTGAAGTATCACATTTGTGTCAAGTACGAAATTTTTCTTTGCTCCCATGTTTTCTCAGATTTATTTGTTGATATTTTAAGAATATAGGATGCGCCTCAGACTAACTCAAGTAAACTTGGTTCGCCTTTCGGCTTTCACTATATTTATATAATATAGGATGCGCCTCAGACTAACTCAAGTAAACTTGGTTCGCCTTTCGGCTTTCACTATATTTGCATCATATATCGCATAAGGAACCGCTGTTCCTTATATTTGTACCTAAATATAACAAATGTGTAAGTAACTCCCGTCTCCGACGTCGTTAAATAATATGAAATGGACTATCAGGAAACACTGAAATATTTATATAACAGTGCCCCACTTTTCCAACAAGTAGGAAATCAGGCATATAAAGAAGGATTATCTAATACCATAGCTTTAGATGATTATTTGCAACATCCGCACACTTGCTATCACACCATACACGTAGCCGGAACGAACGGAAAAGGTTCCTGTTCTCATACGTTGGCTGCAATTTTGCAGGAAGCAGGATACAAGACCGGACTTTATACTTCGCCTCACCTGCTGGATTTCAGAGAAAGAATACGGATCAATGGGAAACCTGTATCCGAGGAATATGTAATAGGGTTTGTGGAGAAACACCGTGATTTTTTCGAACCGTTGCACCCTTCTTTTTTCGAACTGACCACAGCGATGGCATTCCGTTATTTCGCAGATGAGCGGGTAGATGTAGCAGTCATAGAGGTTGGACTGGGCGGAAGATTAGACTGTACAAATATAATTGATCCGGATCTGTGCGTCATCACCCATATCAGCCCCGATCATACACAACTCCTGGGAGAAACTCCGGAGAAAATCGCCTGGGAAAAGGCCGGGATCATCAAGCCTTATACTCCTGTTGTTATCGGAGAATCTACTATAGAGACTAAACCGGTGTTTCTGGTGAAAGCAAATGAAGTTTGCGCCCCCATTGTGTTCGCGGAAGATGATCCTCTGATCACACAGACATTCCCGGCTGAACATGAAGAAGAGGGCTGGATCTACGAAACGTCTGTGTATGGCCGTTTATATGGAGAGTTAGGAGGCAGCTATCAGCAAAAAAACAGCAATACTGTGCTGCATGCTTTGCAGATACTGCAAAAATCCGGTTACAACATCCCCCTCCAGGCCATCCGTCGGGGCTTCTCACAGGTTGGCGAGTTGACAGGGCTCATGGGACGCTGGCAAAAACTGAAGACTCATCCTACGGTGCTGTGTGACACAGGTCACAACCTGGGAGGATTTACCTATATCGTTGAACACCTACAAAAACAATCTTACAGAAAGTTACATATCGTCTTAGGAATGGTAGAGGATAAAGATGTAAGAAAGATATTGAAGTTATTGCCTGAAGAAGCTACTTACTACTTTACCCGCGCCAGTGTGCAACGCGCACTTCCGGCAGATCAATTGCTATCTATGGCTCAGGAAACGGGTCTTCAGGGGAAAAGTTACCCGGATGTACCCACTGCTGTAGGGGAGGCTTTACGAAACAGCCTCCCGGAAGATCTGATCTTCGTAGGAGGCAGTAATTTTGTTGTAGCGGATTTGTTAGCGCACCGCGATACACTCAATCTCTATTAAGGCATCTTTGGGCAACTCTTTCACTGCGAAAGCGGAACGTGCCGGATATTGTCCGTCAAAATAGGTTTCGTATACCTTATTCATATCCGCAAAAAGTGACATATCTTTCAAAAAGACAGTGGTCTTTACCACATGAGCCATGGTAAGGCCGGCACTTTCCAGAATACTTTTTACATTCTCCAGAGATTGACGGGCCTGTTCGGTGGTTCCCTGAGCAAGTTCCCCTGTAACAGGATCAATAGGCAACTGTCCGGAGATAAATAATATACCATTTGCCTCAATTGCCTGACTGTATGGACCTATAGCACCAGGTGCTTTATCGGTTGCAATTACTTTCTTCGTGTTATTTTTTTTATTATTACTATCAATCAACAGCGAAGATACAAAAATCAAGTAAGTTTCAAAAAAACTTTGCGATGCAGTATTTCCCTGTTTTTCGCATTCTATCTATTAGAAATGAAAAGATAGTAGAAATACCAGACTAATTTTATTCCAAAGCTAACCTAAACCTTTTTTATTCCAAAGTTAACCTAAACCTTAATTTTAGAAACAGTTTTGATTTCACATGAATAATTATTTTTTCGATTCTTCGCTCTTTCTTCTGTTTTCTTTTTGCCACATTTTCCTGTTTTCTCTGCTTAAATAGCCCGCTATTGACTTCGTCGACCGCTGGTTATCGCATCGGAAATAAAAAAATCTGACTAAAAATAAGACTCAACCAACGGTCGACGCAGTCAATAAAGACACGAACTAAATCAAAACAGTTTCTTATCTTTGAATATTTTAGTAGTTGTGTTACATATTCAAAGCAAAAATGAGGCTGTCTAAAAATAGCTTTTACTTTTTTAGCATCTAACCTTTCTCAACCTCTTTAAATTAACAAGTGATTCTCCCAGTCCTAAAGGGACGACCGATTCTAACCCAGGGCAAGGTAAAGCGCAGGGAATCGGAGCGAGCCGCCGCCCTGGGGTGGCGTTTGTTTCGCCTTCGCTACCGCTACGGATTCACTGCACTTACCCCAGATTAGAATCGGACGTGCCTACAGCACTTGAATATACCCGCATTTTTCTATGTTGAGACAACCTCGTTTGTTTTTTATCTGATACCGAACGCATATGTTTTCATTGACAGTTTTTCTCTATGAGTGCGTCCACTGCTTCATCTCCCAGTTCTTTCGCCTTTGAGAAACTGGTACATGCTTCCTCGGTATGTCCGAGTTGCACCTGCGCCACCCCGATCAGGCGATAGGCTTCTCCATATCCGGGATCAAGCTTCAGAGCTTCCTGTAATCCGTTAATGGCTTCTTCATACCTGCCCACACGCAAATTAATGGCTCCGTACTCTGCCCGATACATCACTTCTGTCGGATTCAACTCTATGGCCTTCACAATATCGTCCAGCGCACGCTGAAATTGTCTTCCTTGCAGGGCGGCTTGTTCCCGATAATAGTAAAATACATCATTTACCCGTCCTCTGACAGCGTTGTAATAGGCATCATAATCCAATAAAGCGGGTCTATATTGCAGCGCATTCATTTTTGCCTGAGCCCTTTCCAGTAAGAACACGGCATCTTCTTCAAGTATGGGTTGCGGGCAATGAGCCACACAACTATCCAGAAGTGTAATGACCGCTTCCGGATCGTCACCCATCATCTCTTTTGCCTTTGCCGCGCTAAAGAACGTAGTGGGAGATACCAGGTTGGAACGATTCACCTCCTCATACGCGGCAAAAGCACCCGCGTAATCCTGCAAGGCAAAACATATATCTCCTTCCAACTGCTTATATACCGGCAACGGATCTATGTCAAAGGCTTTCCGTACTTCTGCCAACGCGCGTTCGTAGGTCCAGTCTTTATACGTTTTTTCGGGTTGTTCCAATTGGTAATTATAGATCAGTTTTGCTATATTGTAATATACGTCATCTTTTTTCTGTGCTGCCTGCAACGCGCGGTCGAGATCGGTAGTAGCCAGGTTCAAGGCTTGTTCATCACCCACATTGTAGATATAATGAGTAGCCCGGCGCATATAACCATCGGCACTCTGGGGGAACTGACTGATAAAATCATTGACCAGATTCAGATATTCATCCGTAGAGGCATAACCGGAAGCCATGAATAATGCCACCAGAGCCTCTTCTTCTGTTTCGGGAAGTCCTTTTTTAATCCCTATACCACGCAGGTTCACATCGGTATGAGAAAGTGCTCCCAGACTCTGGGCATAGGCAAAAGAGGCACTCGCAGCATAGCAAATCGAAATGGTATCAGCTCCGGTAGCTTTCTGGGCTATACCAAAAACTTCACCCGTAGCATTGGTAACCGGGCAACTCACCATTTTCTCACCAAGTACCAGATCTAAGGTGTAATACTGATTTCCCTCAGCAGGTATGGATACTTCTTTTACCTTGCCGGAAGTTACTTGTTTGTCTTTCTGTGTAGAATAGGGCAACAGATAGACAGGATCTCCTTCTGCCGGAAAAATACCGGCTAATTGCAGTGCAGGAACCTTTTTATCAGTGATACCTACCCGGAACTTGACCACATCATATATACTATTTGCTCCAAGAATCGCATCCACATTCATCTGTTTTCCTTCAGAGGTAATGATGACGGCACGCTGTGCTCCTTCAAACAAAGAGAAGTCTGAAAGAGCGATTCCCTCCTCTGTAACAAAGAACCCATTCCCTGTCCGGAGCATATTATCTTCTTTATCGTAAGTAACAACCGAAAAAACAGCACGTTTGGCTCTTTCTGCCCATTTAGGTGCCTGTGCCACACTCCATTGGAGAGGAAGTATGCAAAGTAAGAATAACAATAAATTCTTTTTCATATGTACAACATTCATTTTTAACACTCAGATTACATGCAACTTGCTGTTTGTGTACATCACCTTAGGTGATGGGTTCTTTCCTGCTTGTTTCCTGATCCTATCTGTTTTCTGTTTCAATGGGTGTCCGGATGGTTCTCCGGAAGATCACTTTTCTGCAGATGCCCGTTGTCTGACTACTTCATACATCAGGATACCGGCGGCAACAGATACGTTCAACGATTGGATCTTTCCTAATACCGGTATTTTTACCCACTCGTCACACAACGCCAGATGTTCATAAGCAACTCCCGTGTCTTCCGCTCCCATCACCAGGCAAACAGGTCCTGTGTATTCGCCTTTTGTATACTCATAGTCACCCTTTTCCGTGGCGGCAATCAGCCGGAATCCACTATCTTTCAGGTATTGCAAAGTTTTTTTCAGGCTCTTTTCCCGGCATACAGGCAACGTATGAAGGGCACCGGCAGAGGTTTTCATGGCATCCGCATTCACACTTACACTTCCTTTGGCCGGTAGAATCACCGCATCTACTCCCGCGCAATCACAAGTACGTGCTATCGCTCCAAAATTACGCACATCCGTCACTCCGTCCAACATCACAAAGAAAGGTGCTTTTCCTCTCTCAAACAGAGTAGGTACAAGGTCTTCTGTCTTCTGATAAGTTACAGAAGACAAGAAAGCTACCACACCCTGATGATTCTTTTGAGTAATCCGGTTGATACGCTCCACAGGCACTCTCTGCACCGGTATCAGGGTTCCTTTCAGGGCTGCGAACAACTCTTTGGAAAGATCACTCTGGATATCCTTCTTCACAAGGATCTTGTCTATTTCTTTACCTGCTTCAATAGCTTCTAAAACGGCGCGTACGCCAAATATCATTTCACTTTTATCTATCATAAAGGGATTTACAATTTACAAATGTACGATCGTGATCGCT
>Ga0192242_10001_pt3 | contig 141609 bp, 123 predicted proteins | sample Koala_Koa27_J3_FD_131235 | JGI IMG/M metagenome (GOLD analysis project Ga0192242, IMG submission 131235) | Enriched cells from koala feces incubated with labeled cellulose particles, San Francisco Zoo, California, United States - Koala_Koa2-7_J3 ...
CTGCTTAATATAGGTTAGGACCTCACTAAGTAAAGGATGGGAACTTTGAAGTGAAGAGTCAAACAGACTTCTAAATTCTTCAAACTCCTTCTGAATAGGCAACTTGATCTGCTGTAATTTGTCCATAAGGTTAATTTGAGCACAAAAGTAGTAATAAAACGCGGAATACGGTATTTTTTTGTACTTTTACAATGAAAAAAACTAAAGATTTTTAAGAATGGACAAACTTTTCCTATTAGATGCATACGCATTAATATATCGGGCGTACTACGCTTTTATCAAAAGCCCACGCATTAACTCTAAGGGTTTCAACACTTCAGCCGTTCTGGGCTTTGTCAATACACTGGAAGAAGTACTGAAGAAAGAGAACCCCACGCATATTGGCGTGGCATTCGATCCCTCCGGACCTACTTTCCGCCACGAGGCCTACGAACAATACAAAGCGCAACGCGAGGAAACTCCCGAAGTAATCCGTCTGTCCGTACCTATTATAAAGGATCTGATCCGCGCCTACCGCATTCCTATCCTGGAAGTGCCAGGCTATGAGGCCGACGACGTAATCGGGACGCTTGCCACCGAGGCAGGAAAGCAAGGCATCACCACCTATATGATGACACCGGACAAGGACTATGGCCAGTTGGTGGGCGGAAGCGTCTTTATGTATCGCCCCAAACACACGGGTGGATTCGAGGTGATGGGCGTAGAAGAAGTAAAAGCCAAATTCGACATCCAGTCGCCGACACAAGTAATCGACATGCTGGGGCTGATGGGGGACTCTTCCGATAACATCCCCGGCTGTCCGGGTGTAGGCGAGAAAACGGCACAAAAGTTAATCGCACAATACGGTAGCATCGAGAACCTCCTCGCCCACACCGACGAACTGAAAGGTGCACTGAAAACAAAAGTAGAAACAAATCGTGAAATGATAGAGTTCTCCAAATTTCTGGCAACCATCAAGATTGATGTTCCTATTGCTTTCGATATGGAAGAACTGAAACGGGAGGAACCCAACGAGGAGGAACTCCGCAAGATTTTCGAGGAGATGGAATTCCGCACACTCATCGACCGGGTTTTCAACAGAGATAGAAAAACAAGCGGCAGTCCTACTCCCAAAGCAAAAGCTAATGCACAAGGATCATTATTCGGTGACCAACCTTCTCTTTTTGACCAACCGGGCACTTCTGCCGGAAAGTCTGCTTCCCAACCCTCAATACAAGGCGATCTCTTTGCCGAATTTGCGGACGGAGGGACAGAAAGCGAAAATTATTCGAGTCTAGCGTGTTTAGAAAATTTAAAATACGACTATCAACTCATTGATACAGAAGACAAAAGGCGTGATTTATTACAAAACTTGCTTACAAAAGAGATTTTCAGTCTAGACACAGAGACAACAGGAACCGATCCTATCACAGCAGAATTGGTAGGAATGAGTTTCAGCTATGCCGAAAATCAAGCTTTTTATGTCCCCGTCCCTGCCGACAGAACCGAAGCGCAAAAAATTGTTAATGAGTTCCGCCTGGCATTCGAGAAGGAAGGAGTGCTGAAAGTAGGGCAAAATATAAAGTATGATATATTGGTACTTGGAAACTATGGTACAGAAGTGCGCGGTCCTCTGTTTGATACCATGGTGGCCCACTATGTGTTGCAACCCGAACTTCGCCACAACATGGACTATCTTGCCGAAATTTATCTGCATTACCGCACCATCCATATCGAAGAACTGATCGGCCCCAAAGGCAAAGGTCAGAAGAATATGCGCGACCTTGCTCCCGAAGCCATTTATAAGTACGCGTGCGAGGATGCCGACGTCACCCTGAAACTAAAGAACATACTGGAGCAGGAGCTAAAGACCTACGAAGCAACCAAACTTTTCTATGACATAGAAATGCCTTTGGTTCCCGTACTCGCCTATATGGAACGCAACGGCGTACGTGTAGACACCGAAGCCCTAAAACAGGCCTCGGAACACTTCACCGCCCGCATGAACCAGATAGAGGAAGAAGTGCACCGGCTGGCAGGTATGGACTTCAACATCGCTTCTCCCAAGCAGGTAGGCGAAGTGCTATTTGACAAGCTGCACATTGTGGAGAAGGCAAAAAAGACCAAGACCGGGCAATACGTCACCAGCGAAGAAGTATTGGAAAGCCTGCGCGGCAAGCACGACATAGTGGACAAAATACTGGAACACCGCGGACTGAAAAAACTCCTTGGCACATACATCGATGCCCTACCCTTACTTATAAATAAGGAAACAGGCAAGATACATACCTCATTCAATCAAACTGTAACCGCCACCGGCCGATTGAGTTCCAGCAACCCGAACCTGCAAAACATCCCTATCCGCAACGAGGATGGCAAGGAAATACGAAAGGCATTTATCCCCGATGACGGTTGCGAGTTCTTCTCTGCCGACTATTCCCAGATTGAACTCCGCGTCATGGCACACCTCAGTGGCGACGCCAACATGATAGAAGCCTTCAGGGAAGGTGACGACATCCATGCAGCCACCGCCGCCAAAGTATATAAAATAGCCCTGAGTGACGTCACCCGCGAGCAACGCAGCAAGGCAAAGACTGCCAATTTCGGCATTATCTACGGCATCAGCGTGTTCGGCTTGGCAGAGCGCATGAATGTGGACCGCAAAGAAGCCAAAGAACTGATAGACGGATATTTTGAAACCTATCCTCAAATAAAGGAATATATGGGCAAGAGCATCGAAATAGCCCGCCAACAGGGATATATTGAAACCATATTCGGCCGCAAGCGCTACCTGCCAGACATCAATTCCAGAAATGCGGTAGTACGTGGCTATGCTGAACGAAATGCAATCAATGCCCCCATTCAGGGAAGTGCTGCCGATATTATAAAGGTAGCAATGGTACGCATATACCAACGCTTTCAATCTGAAAGTATACAGTCTAAAATGATACTTCAGGTGCATGACGAATTAAACTTCAGCGTCATTCCCGAGGAAAAGGAAAAGGTGCAGAAGATTGTAATTGAAGAAATGGAAAATGCGTATCGCATGCAGGTGCCGTTGCGGGCAGATTGTGGATGGGGAAGTAACTGGCTGGAAGCGCATTAAAAAGGAACAATAATATATAATACTTTATATATCAATTATTTAAAGGAGACTATGCAGATAGTCTCTTTTTTTATGCTCTCCCATATTTCATAGTCGAAGGTAACTTCATCCCCTCTTGAGAGGGGTAATGGGTGTGTTAGAATACATCGACGAATCCACTAGCGGATGCCATTCACACACCCCCCCCTACCCCCTCTCAAGAGGGGATGAAGTTACTTTTGACTATCTATCTTCTAAGGACCTATTTACTGCATTATCGTAACAATCAAGTACAGTCCCATCCTTAATATTTGTTTAAACTGTGACATTTTGCTAAAATAGAGTCTTTTTATTGTAGTTTTGTTAGGAGATTGAATTTATTTCTCTACCTTTGCACCGCTTTTGAAAACAATATGAAAGTAACAATCTAATAATTTATATCATGAAAAAGATCAATTTTTTGAAAGGAATGCTCGTTGTAGCAATGTTTTTTATTGCTAATCTTACAATTTCTGCCGGAAATCCGGGTGACAACCTGATTTACAATGCAGAAGAAGTAAATGGAGTAGTTGTTTCGGAAACGATTTTTAAAATGGAAGGCAGCATGCTTACTAACTACATGAAGCACAATTACAAGTATGATGCTAACCAACAACGCACTGAAGACGAGGCACAAAAGTGGAACTCTAGCAAGAACCGCTGGGAAAACGACCTCTGCATCCGTTATACTTATGGCAACAAAAGTATGACTACTGAATATTACAAATGGAATTCAAAGAAGAAAGAATACATATTAGTACCTGAAATGACCGTAACTATGGATAAATAACCTACTCATTAACCATTTAACACTTTTCATAAAAACTCTACGAAAGGGCAACCGCGATGGCTGCCCTTTTTGTTGTTAAAAAGGCAATTCCGGCTTCAATATGAAGCAGGATAAAAAAAGAATGGTTATCTTTGCAGGCAAATACATAGATAATAATCAAAAAAAACAAATAGATAATGGCTTTACAATGCGGCATTGTCGGCCTTCCCAATGTAGGAAAATCGACACTTTTTAATTGCTTATCAAATGCAAAGGCTCAAGTAGCCAACTTCCCTTTCTGTACCATCGAACCCAATGTAGGCGTGATCACCGTTCCCGACGAACGTCTGAATCAACTTGCAGAACTCGTTCACCCTCAGCGCATAGTCCCCACCACCGTAGAAATTGTTGATATTGCCGGACTGGTAAAAGGCGCCAGCAAAGGAGAGGGATTAGGAAATAAGTTCTTGGCAAATATTCGCGAGACAGATGCCATTCTGCACGTGCTGCGCTGCTTTGACGATGAAAATGTAACCCACGTGGACGGAAGCGTAAACCCCGTGCGCGACAAAGAGATCATAGACTATGAGTTGCAGCTAAAGGACATGGAAACCATTGAAAGCCGCATACAAAAAGTGCAAAAACAAGCACAAACAGGTGGCGACAAACAGGCTAAACAAATGTACGATGTACTTGTTAAATATAAAGAGACGTTAGAACAAGGCAAGTCTGCACGTACCGTACAGTTCGAAACAAAGGACGAGCAAAAAATAGCGAAAGAATTGTTTCTGCTCACCTCTAAACCGGTAATGTATGTGTGCAATGTAGATGAAACCAGCGCCGTAAACGGTAATAAATATGTAGACATGGTGCGCAAAGCTGTAAAAGACGAGGATGCTGAAATCCTGATTGTCGCTGCAAAAACAGAATCGGACATTGCCGAACTGGATACATACGAAGACCGCCAGATGTTCCTGGCCGAAGCAGGATTGGAAGAATCGGGCGTATCACGCCTCATTAAATCGGCATATAAGCTGTTGAATTTGGAAACCTATTTCACCGCCGGAGTGCAGGAAGTACGCGCATGGACTTACGAGAAGGGCTGGAAAGCACCGCAATGCGCAGGAGTGATCCACACCGATTTTGAGAAAGGTTTTATCCGTGCCGAGGTTATCAAATTCAACGATTTTATTCAGTACGGTTCGGAAGCCGCTGTGAAGGAAGCCGGAAAGATGGGCGTAGAAGGAAAAGACTACGTGGTTCAGGATGGCGACATCATGCACTTCCGTTTCAATGTATAAGGCATAGCCGTTTGTTCCAAGCTGCTAACCATCTACACTGTAGGGGTAGATTGAATCTGCCCAACAATACCCGGAAGGTGTATTTGTGTATGCATTCGGGCGGAAGCATTCCGCCCCTACAGTGGATGTTTTTGAATTGATCATTACATCAAAATACAACTATTATGGAAAAGTATTTAATCGTAGGAACCGGCGGCGTTGGAGGTAGCATCGCCGGTTTTCTTGCTTTGGCAGGAAAAGATGTAACGTGCATTGCCCGTGGCAAGCACTTGGAAGCCATCCGTGAAAAAGGGCTCCACCTGAGATCGGACTTAAAAGGCAATCACTTTTTGCCCGTACAAGCCTGCACAGCCCAGGAATATAACGAGAAAGCAGACGTGATCTTTGTATGCGTAAAAGGCTACTCCATCGACTCCATCAAAGAACTTCTGGAAAAGGCTGCACACCGGGACACACTGGTTATTCCCATCCTCAATGTCTATGGCACAGGCCCCCGCATTGCCCGACTTGCTCCACGTGTAACGGTGTTGGACGGTTGCATCTACATTGTAGGTTTCGTATCCGGCCCGGGAGAAATAACACAGATGGGCAAGATATTCCGACTGGTATTCGGCGCACGTCCCCAGCAGGGAGTAGTCCCAGAACGTCTGGAAGCCATTGCCGGCGTGCTGAGAGATGCAGGCGTCAAGGTAGACATTTCGGATGATATAAACCGCGACACGTTTATCAAATGGTCTTTTATCTCCGCCATGGCGTGCACCGGAGCTTATCACGATATACCGATGGGTCCGTTGCAACACCCCGGAGCAGAGCGCGATACCTTTATCGGCTTGTCTAAAGAAAGCAGTGAAATAGGCCGGAAAATGGGAATCACTTATGCGGAAGACCCGATAGAGTACAATCTGAAAGTAATTGATAAACTAGATCCGGAGAGCACCGCCTCCATGCAAAAAGATATTGCCAAAGGGCATGAATCGGAAATACAAGGATTACTGTTTGATATGATCGAACTGGGCGAAAAGATGGGAGTGGATATGCCTGTTTATCACAAAGTGGCGCAGAAGTTCGCAACGAAACAACCCTTTTAAACCCCAATATAGACAATGAAACATATCGTAGACATCGACACCTGGGAACGCCGGGACAATTACAATTTCTTCCGCAACTTCCACAACTCATGGATCTCCATCACCAGCGAAGTGGACTGTACCGAAGCATTTCCCGCCGCTAAGGCAGCCCATCGCTCGTTTTTCCTGTATTACCTATACGCCATCCTGCGTGCGGCCAATGAGGTGAAAGAATTCCGTTACCGCACAGACAAGGACGGGCAAGTGGTTTACCATGACAATGTGGATATTATCTCACCGATAGCCGTTCCCGGAAAGACTTTCTACACCGTCCGCATCCCCTATCACGAGGACTTTGAGCGATTCTATGCCGAGGCATACCACATTGTCCACCACATCCCCGAGGACGGTGACCCGTATGGCGCCGAGAAAGTAATCACCCAACAAGGAGATTTTGACATTATCCAACTGAGTGCCACGCCTCAACTTTATTTCACCTCGCTCACCTATACGCAGATGGCTCCCGATCATCCTCTGGACTATCCGTTGATGAATGCAGGCAAGGTGGTGACCCGTGAAGGGCGTTTGGTAATGCCTATTTCCTTCACCGTGAGCCATGCTTTTGTAGATGGAGCGCACATTGCACAGTTCTTTCAAAAAGTTGAAAAGATATTGAAGGAATTGGCAGAGTGCTAAAGGAATCAGATTCCAGCTTCTTACCCAACGCAACAATGATATTTAACCTTATTGACTTTAATACAATCTTTGGCAAATAAGAGTAATACAAAGCAAGGAGAAGAACTCATTCTTTAAAGAAAAGTGGCAAGATAACTGTCACTTTTCTTTTTTTTCATAAAAGCAAAAACGAGAGTAAAGCCATAACATAAAAAATAAATGATAGAAACAATTGTTTTAATCTATAAAAATTACTACATTTCGGAATCAACGAATTCACTATGAGAATATGGAGAAATATTGCCCAAGCATCCTGTTTCTTATTCATAGGTATGCTTGTATGTTCCTGCCACCAAACGGAAAAAGAAAAGATAACCCGTCTAATGGAAAAATGGAATGGCAAGGAGCTTGTGTTTCCCACTAACCTCCCATTTGTCGCAGAAGACAGAGACACACTACTCCACCCAACAGAAGACACATCAAATTACAAGATTGTCACTTACGTAGACTCTACCGGTTGTTTGAGTTGTAAACTACAACTATTGGAATGGATGGATTTTATATCCGAAATAGATTCTATCACCCGGAAGAAGGTTTCTTTCTATTTCTATTTTCACCCCAAACAGAAGAAATATCTTATCACTTTACTGAAACAAGAAGGATTTATCTTTCCTGTATGCATTGATACTAAAGATGAATTTAATCAGCTAAACCAGTTTCCAGAAAATGAGAAGTTCAGGACATTCCTGTTGAATAATAAAAATAGAATTATTTTAATAGGCAATCCGATGCATAGCCCACAGATAAAAGAATTATATGTAAAGACTATTATTCATGAACAATAGCGAGAGAATAAACCGAATGTGAACCTTAAAAATTAGAATTATGAAAAGAATTACTAAACTTTTAGTGGTTGCTCTAGTAACCAGTGGAGGAATATATAGCCTATATTCTTCACATGCTCAAAGCGAACTTTCTGAATTGGCTTTAGCTAATGTGGATGCATTAGCTACCCTAACTACTAAAGACTGCATGCCTCGAGAAAACAAGATATGCTACGGGCTGATTTATGGTGCTCCCAAACCTACAGATGATAACGATGGACCTTCGTTACCTCCATCTATAACAATTGAAGAATCTCCAGTTGGATGGGCTAACAGAGCAGAAGTTATAAACTAATTTTATCAGGCACAGAATGAGCTAGCAACAAAAACAGCTCATCCTGTGCCACATAATTTAATATTATTCTAGATGAGAAACTACATATTATTTATATTGCCCCTCCTTCTCCTATCTTCATGTACAAAGAAGGAAAAGGACTTCTTGGACATTCCATCCATACCTATCCAGGGTACGATACTCGAAGAAGAAATTATATCATCGCATGAAGGGATCATGTCGCTAATAGATTCTTGTTTCTTTATCTGCCGCCCTAACTTCAAAGACGCATTTTTGGTTTTAGATGAAGCAACCGGAAAGGAAATCACAAAATTAGGGAGTATCGGAGAAGGACCGGGAGAGTTCACCTTGCCTGTAATGGCAGGAGGATCATCGAATGGGGATACTTTGTATATTGCCAATAGGCCCAATAAGGTACACCTTTATGTTCGCAAAGGGAAAGGAGATTATCAATACTTGGAAACAAAAACCATACATTTAGAAAGAATGGAATATGTTACAGATGTCCATCGGATCTCAAATGGATATTATGTACTCACCACATTATCTGGAGGACATGAATTCTTTATCCTGCTAGATGCAAACCTCCGGGAAGTGAAGCGGTTCGGACATCATCCGGTAGAAGGAATGACAGCGGAAGGAAATGACTTCATGCGATTCCAAGGGCGTATGACATCATATAAAAATAGTTTCTATTTTGCAACCTTAGAATTCGGATATATTACACGTTATGACATATCAAATAATGGCGATGTAACACTAATATGGGAAAAAATGGTAGTACCACCTGCATGCAATGTTTATGAAGCAAACTTAGCCATCAGGGCACACGAAAATAGAGACGGATTTTACGGACTGGCAGCAAATGACAAATATCTATTCGCAACATATAGCGGAATTCCGTATGCTGCGGCAGATACTGACCCTTCTGCCTGCGTCCCCAAAACACTAGTCGCATTTTCCACTTCAGGAGAATTACTTGGGAAGTACGCATTTGAAAATAAAAGCGGAAGAGTATGTCTATCCAAAGACGGGAGGTATCTATATTTATGGAATTTGCATCCGGAAACAGCCATAGAACGATTTAATGTCGAAGATATATTGAATTCAAAATAAAATCAATACATCATGAAAAACTATTTATTATTCATATTATCTCTCTTTTTTCCTGTTCATCTCCAAAGCAAGAAAAAGACTTTTTAAGTATTCCTTCCACCCCGATCCATGGTGTAGCATATGAGGAAGAAATAATGTCTTCAGAAGAAGGTACTCCATATTTAGTAGATTCTTGTTTTTTAATTTGTATGCCTGATCCGAAAAACGTATGTTTAGTATTAGATAGACAAACAGGAAAAGAAATAACCAGATTAGGCAAGTACGGAGGTGGTCCTGGTGAATTCTCTTATCCTATAGTAGCAGGCACGTCATCTAATAATGACACTTTATACATTGCCAACATGCCTAATAAAGTCGTACTTTTCACCCGCAAGCAGAAAGGATTCTATCAGTTTTTAGAGGAGAAATCGATAAAACTAAAAAAGATGGAGTTTATGACAGATATCATACGGATTTCTGATGGATACTATGTCATAACAACTCTATCTGGGGGAAAAGAATTCTTTATCCTATTAGATTCAAATTTACATGAGATAAAACGATTCGGGCATCATCCTATAAAAGGAATGACAGCAGAAGCAAATAGTTTCATGCGCTTTCAAGGACGCATGACATCATATAAAAACAGTTTCTACTTCGCAACCATGTTCTTCGGTTACATCGCACGCTATGACATATCAAACAATGGCGATGTAACACTAATATGGGAAAAGATGGTTACTCCTCCCAAATGTAATATTTATGAAGCTAATATAGGGATTAGGACTCATGAAAACCGAGATGGATTTTATGGATTGGCGGCAAATAACAAATACTTGTTTGCAACATATAGTGGAATTTTCTATGCAGCAGCAGACACTGATCCTTCAGCCTGCGTTCCAAAAACGCTAGTTGCATTTTCCACTTCAGGAGAATTAATCGGAAAGTATGCATTAGACTATAAAAGCTCACAAGTTTGTTTATCTGAAAATGGAGATAATCTATATATATGGAGTAGTAATCCCGAAGTGACTATAGAACGATTTAGTGTTAAGGAAATATTAAATATAAAATGAGCAGGAGCAATAAGAGATAGAGGAGATGGGATACTCCATACATAACCAGCAGTATATATAAAAACGATTATTCATGAATAATAGCGAGATAATTAACTGAATGCAAACCTTAAAAATTAGAATCATGAAAAGAATTACTAAACTTTTAGTAGTTGCTCTAGTAACTGGTGGAGGAATATATAGCCTATATTCTTCACATGCTCAAAGCGAACTTTCTGAATTGGCATTAGCTAATGTGGATGCATTAGCCCAATTGAGTACAAATGATTGCGCAAAAAGACAAAATTCAGTATGTTATGGAATTGTTGTAACTCCAGAGGGTGGAACACTTGAAGGAGCAAAAGGATGGGTAAATAGAGGAGAAGAAATGTAGCTCTTCGCGGTTAAGGCTATTAAACATTCTAAAGTAAATAAAGAATCAGTAAACATAAAGTTTTAGTTTACTGATTCTTTTAAAACATTGATTTATTCGCCCAATATGCTCAACCTATAAAACCTATATATGAATATATGCCCAAAAACATCAACAGAATAATTCAATATAAAGAATACTTAAAATTAAAACAAGCTGAATGAATAAGAAATGGAATAAATGGACCGATAGATGCTTAAACCTGCTTTTCTATTTAGCACTTCTATCCCTATGCTGGCTATTACTGCAAGTAACCACTTTTTCTTCTTTCAGAGTTCCCATAGACTCCATGTATCCTACTCTTTTACATGGAGACTATATCATAGTGAATAAATGGACCTTTGGCGCACGTATCTTTAATATCTTCGATACCTTGAACCATAAGCCTCTATCTATAAAGCGTTTACCAGGGATAAGGAAGATTAAGAGAAATGATGTGCTAGTCTTCAACTTCCCGTATGGCAGAAACAAATATGAGATTCATTTCGATGTGATGCAATACTATGTGAAGCGTTGCATCGGGTTGCCGGGTGACACCGTCAAGATAAAATTGCCACCTTCCCCTAAACAAGACAGCCTTTCTTTCAGCTTCAACAAGCCCTATTTCCAACTATCCAACTGGACACCCCAGGACTTCGGGCCTTTATACATCCCCCGCAAAGGAGACAACATACCTTTGGACAGCATTCATCTATACCAGTATGGCAGTATTATAGAATGGGAAACCGGAAACAAGTTTACTTTCCGTAAGAATCACTTTTTTATAGGAAACCAGATGGTGACAAGTTATCAATTTCAAAACAATTATTACTTCATGATGGGCGATAATGCAAACCATTCTTATGACTCACGCTATTGGAGACTTGCCCCCGAAAAGTTTATTGTAGGCGTAGCACAATGGATATGGTTTTCCAAGGACGGGCAAACAGATAAAATAAGATGGAACAGATTATTACATAGAATTGGCTAAGTCTATCCTTTTGCTCCATAAAAAGGACGTTTGCTATCTTATCCCTTCCACAAACCCTCTCACCGAGAGAAAGGGCAACAATCAGTCAAAACGCCGACGCGCGAGAGTACGATGAAAATGACGGGCTATACTGTTGTGCAGAATAAACCATCCTCGCGCATCGGCATTATCATTTTGACAAAATGCTAGTTTAGTTTTTATTATTTTCTCAAAGGCCGGTTATTATCGCGTTAAAACTTATAGCCTATTCCGGCAGAAAGGGTCAGACCATGACCGTCCTGAAAAAGTTGATGCTTGTTGAGCGAGTACTTGCAGTCCACGGAATAAAAGAAATGTTTCGTTTCCAAAGACAGTCCGCCTTTCACCCCATACGTAATCCTGTCTCCCACACTCATACCCCAAGTTCCCAAACCTACATGAGGCAGGTTTTCGGGCCCCTTGATACAAGCCGTACGCTCTCTTCCGAACAATGCCATGGAAATGTAGGGCCCAGCATTGATACGGAGATTCGTATGGGAACCTATCGCTACATTGAAGGAGGCCATGACAGGCAAATCCACACTGAACTTACTATAAAAGTCGGTATGCGAGGAAACATACTTTGCCCCGTCCGTTCGATACTCTTCATAATTAAACAACAGTTGGGGCTGGATAAACCAAGAGTTACTCACCTTGATGTCATAGAGTCCGCCTATGTATCCGCCGCCCCGGAAATAGGAACCGTCTACGGTCGATTTTGACATTAATCCGCCGCCCATGATACCCCATCGGTTTTGGGCAAAAGTAGTTGTTGCCATTAGGCAGAGTGTCACGAGTGACACAAGAAATAATTTAATTCTCATCATGTTTTTAGTTTTAATTTTCGTGGGCAAAGTTATATGAAAAGGGATAAACAAGGAAGGATTCATCATAACATCCTTACCTCATAGAGATCTAACAATCAGCCACATAGGGCTTTTTCACATAACATTCCCGACGGACCGCCACCCTTACTGCAAATAAAGGGAGAAACAAACGTCCTGCCACATCGGAAAACTTATAGATGTTTGCCGATTTTCGGCTTTCCGCCTACATTCCCGAATAGCCTTTCACTATAATTTATTCATTACCAATGCCTTCTGGTGCGTAGTTGCCCATAATCTCCCTCAGTTGGTAGATAGGCAGTCTTTCTGCCTATCGAAGATTTGATTTATATCAAATTTCACCTTGAATATTAAATGTCTGAGATAATGGAGGAATTATTTGTTCCCGATACAGGTTCATATCGTGTTATTCTATAAATTTGCTTATTATTCCACATGGGTGAGACTGCCATCCCACCCATATGGGAGTGCCGTCCTACCTATATGGGACTGGAGTCCCACATTCGTGGGACAGTATAGGCATCTGTATAAAAAGATAGTTTTATCAGGCTCTTCGCAGGAAGTTTAATGCTATATGGAAGTTGCGGATTCATTGCAGATTTCGGTATCTGTAGAATAGGATGTGATGGAGTGATAGGAATCGAGGTGGAGTAAGTTTGGAGATATTCTTACCACATATAACTGGTTATCAGACAGATGCAGTTAAACGGGTTTCGTTTATTTTTATAAAAAGAGGATACTACTGCCCATACAGCACAGTAGCATCCTTTTCTTGAAATTAGAATGGAAGGTATAATTAGTATATCAAAAATGATAACCTAAGGATAGACCAAAAGTCAAGTTCCTAGAAGATATAACTCCGCATTTCGCAGTAGGCGAAAGACCAATATCTGCATTAGTACTTAACATAAAGCGTTTATATTCGAGTGAAAGTAAAGTTGATAAACCTAGATCAAAAGGCTTATTATCAATATTAGGAACTGTAAGTTTTGTATTACTACCTTCGGAACTATCTGCGGTCACTATCCCAGAAAAAGTCTGTTTGGTACTTATAGCATATCCTATATAAGGACCTGCTCCAACCACCAAATTCATTTTTTTAGATAAATATAAACGTACTTGCATTAGCACTGGAATTTGTAAGTAATTACGATCCAAATAAGTTTCTTCCATAAAGATATACTTATCTTTCTTCCAACCCGGAGTTGAATCCCACCCTTTAGAGGATTTAGCAACAAATAACAAAGAAGGATGTAGTGAAAGTACTTTGTTAAAACTATATTCAGCACCCACACCTATCATAAAACCAGGCTGAAAATCATTGCCTCTGTTAGATTGAGTTTCTCTACTTATATTTACTCCTGCCTTAACATTCCAGTTCCACTGAGCATTAGTGCTGAGCGAGATAAATAAAAGTGCAACAAGAAATTTTACTCTATTTAATAATTCCATATCAAAAATAGTATTATCTTGTTGATGCAACAATTACAAATGGCATAGAAATCTTAACAATTAACGGTTCACCTTACCCTCTAAAAGTAACGGATAAGTCAGCTTCAAGAGCAGAATAATAAAATGGGACTCCATTCTCTACGTAAGCAAGCAACATTACACCTGCTCCGGCATAGAAATCATGAGACGAATCCGCTGTCTTTTCCCAATTTACATTCACCCCATTTATTTTACCAGTAGTATGAGTATAGCTTGAGTAATTTGCCCATCCTAAAAATGTCTTTTTCCTAAATGAAATTTCAATATGATTTCTAGTTGTAAATTCATGATTAGGCAGAAAATTATCAGCCTGTCGTCCTATTTTCACTCTCAACTTTCGCTTATTGCCCTTTCTCCAGCCAGAATCGTATTCGGGACCAAAATTTTGTCCATGTGATGAGATACGATAAACAGGAAAATTTGCTCTACTTTCTACATAATTCTTTTCTTGTTTACCATCATACATAGCAACTCCTGCCTCTTGTAACTGAGTATAGTTGTGAATATCTTTCAAATTACGAACCTCATTACCTATTTGTACATCACCATTTGTATTAAGTAACATAGCTATCGTTTTATTGCTGACAGGCAAGTAAGCACCACAATCATCCTTATACGTTGAGAAATACAATTCTTTTTCATACTTATTTTTATACGACAAGTATGCTTCACGGGACTCATCCAAATCGGCAGCATCTTCCATAGCTTCCATATACACATCATACAAAGATTTAGAATTACCCAAATGAGTATTTATCCAAGCTTTACATTCTTCCATTGTACTCATTTTAGACAACGTATTTACTAATTGATTAAAACTAGCTTCAGAATCAAAACTAAGCATATTTTCTACTGATCGAGACACTACTTGAGGCTGATTAGACTGATCTACCACCTCATTCAAACTGTCATTGCTACATGCGCAAGCAAAAGGCACAAGAAGTGTCACCAATAAATGTTTTACTTTCATTGTTACTAAAAATTAAAGATTAAAATTATTATTCTAATGTTATCTCCCCCTGTATATCAATAGTTGGAGAAGTTATTTCAACAGAATAAGGATAGCCGTCTGTTTCCGGAATGGAGATAGTACGTCCTTCATAAATAATGGTTTGCTGTTCTTTTATTACTTCGTTGCCATCTTTATCTAATATAGTAATGTCAGCATCAGATAATGAGAATTGAAATGTGAGATACAAACAGTTATTTATATCTTTAGCCAGCATAGAAGGGTCGAAAAGAGCTCTAGACATAGCTGTTCTATATTCAACTTTACTCTGTGCACGAGGCTTCTTCTTATGATGCTCCGAAGCAAAAGCTCCTAAACCTAGAGAGACTAAAAATAACGCTAATAATAACTTTGCTTTCATATATCTTTTTGTTTTAGAATGATGCTGCAAAGTTATAGGGAAAAGACAGGGTGCACAACTATTTGCTGTGACATCCCCGGTTTATAAATCATTGATAAACAATGAATTGTGATTTATTATTCTGACATCTTCACTTTTAACCGTGACTTTCTTTGATTGAGAGCCGCAGTATCCGTATGTCCAAAGCATAAAGCAATAGTCAGCGGAGGAATATCCGCCTCTTGCAGACAAAGCAACAGTAAGTCATCCTCCGTCAAACGAGCATATTGTGCCTGCAAGGGAGAAATATAGTCAGCATATATCTCAAAAACCGTTTTCTTTAGGTGGTCACGTTCAGCGTCCGTCATTACCTTTCGCACTTTTTTGTCCACTCCTCTTTGTTCGGACAATGAAAGAATCGTTTTGTATATAGAAGTTTGCTGAAACAGCCATGTACGAAGTGCCAGCTTTTCTTGCTTCAACTGAAGTATTAATTGTTCTTTTTTGTCTATCTCATCAAGATTTTGATTCTCCTTTTCCCGCAACAATATAAGACTGGACTCATTTTCTTCTATCCGCTGCTGCATAATGCTCAATTTTTCATTGGCATATTGCAACGACTGCCGATAGAGTGCATGCTGACTATTTTTCCTGTCTATCCGATGTTGGTAAATCAATACGAGTACAAAGCAAACAACAACAGCCGCAAAAACAATCCATCCTATTGTTCTTCTCGACTTTATCTGCTCATCCTTTACTTTCGATTCCGTTTGATGCTTATAAACCAAATGCTGTACTTCAGTCAATGCTTTACCAACATCCAATGAGCCTTGAACCATCACAAAAGTATTCAGATAATGGTAGGCAGACCGAAAGTTACCCAATTCAGACTCCATAACAGCAAGCGACCAATAAGGCATTGCCTGAGATTTAGAAAGAGACAAGCTTTTCTCTAAATAATATTTGGCAGAATCATATTGTTCCAAATCAACATATAAGTCACCCATATTATAATAAGCATTAGCTATCTCATGTTCATCAGATATATGCTGCAAAACCCTACGTGCATAGAGTATAGCCGAATCAATCTTCTCAAATTGTCCATAACGTATGCTTAAATTGTGCCAGAAAGTAACCATCATACTCGTATCTTTAGAACGCGTAGCATACTCCACAGCTTTTTGCTGGTAAGTAATAGCAGAATCCTGCATATCTCTCATAGTATAAACATATCCTATATTATTATAGGCAATCGAAGTATCTTTCGCATTAAAAGAATAACGAAGAGACAAATCCAACACTTCCAACGCTTTATCATACAATTCACAATCCCCATACCATAATCCCAACGAACTATAAATAAGCCCTTTGTATTTTATATCTTCCGGATAATCTTGCAATACTTCTAATGCCTTTAGATTATTCTCTATCGCCGCCTTCTCATCCTTCATTTGCGCCAATAACCGCCCTTTATAAAGCAAAGCTACAGCCATTTCTTTGTCATCATCTCCATAATAACCTAACGCAAAATCCAGTAATGAATCACAAGGCAACAAAGGCATCTCATTCTTATCCGCTGCCTCCGCCATCAACAAAGCATAATAAGTCCTGTCAGCCCCCGGCATTTCCTCCGGAGCAGGGATATTCTGTAAAAGGACGAGAGCGCTGTCCGGCTTCTCCTCCAGCAATGAATCAATCTGTTGCAACAATAAATTAGAGGAATGGCGATTGCAAGCAAAGAAGCAAACTGCCAATAGACCAATGAGATTTAGATTCCTGATAAATGAACGCATAGTGACTTTGTCTTTAGTTTTCCGTGGACAAAGGTACTAAAATACCCTCACACTCTAGGTGCAAGGGTATCTCTTTCTTAAAAAAGACAGGCTAGAATCATCTTATGAATAACATCTGCAATACCCAACAACATGAATATTCGCGATAGGTAACGTGAATATTCAAAAGCATCAATGTGAATATTCACGATGGGCAACGCGAATATTCACGTTTTCAATGGGAGACTTAAGAACATTATATTTAATCATCCAATCGGATATGGCATAGGCTTGTTCCTGCCTTCTTATCTCTTGCCTTGCAACCATCATTGTGTCACCCTCTATATTCATCTGCGACCCTACGGCAAAAGGTGCCTTATCGGGGTCTAAAATACTTTGCCCCTCTCCTTTCCATTCATAATCATCTAAGTGCATCAGGTTGAGAATAGTAGAATACATGTCTACTTGTCCCATCACAGGCTCATAACGCATTGCGACGGGGGAATTGACAACTATAAACGGAGTAAAAGGTTTGTCGGACACAATACCTCTGCCTTCCTTGGAAGCACATAGCGGAGCACGGTCGGCAGCCAGTCCTTCATGGTCGCCGGTAATGACAATCATCGTGTTGGCATAGTCGGAACGTGTCTTCAGGTATTCAATAAATTGGCTGATGGCATAATCCGTATAGTTGGCAATGATCATATAATCTTTCATTTTCTGAGGATAAGTCCCTGAAAAAGAAATGCGATGCAGCTTCTCCGGAAGCTTAAAGGGATTGTGGCCGGAGTAAGTTACGCATTGGAAATACGCTTTCTCACCCTCCTTCCATACTTCGCCCTTCTTTAGCTTTTCCACACATTGCCTGAAGAAAGAAACATCTCCCAGTTTTTTTCGGCTGCCTACTCTCTCATCCAGTTTAAAACAAGGTTTACTCAATAAAGTATCAATGCCAAACCGTTCAGCCACCACACTCTGATTCCAGGTAATCTTTTTGTCAACAGTCAGCAGATAGCCACGTGCGCCATATTTTTCTTTTAGCGCTTTTGTAAGTGTACAATAGGTATTATCGGGATAGACCATACTGTAAGTACCGTTTTCCATGGGCAGCATTCCGGCATTCAACAATAGTTGCCCGTCAATAGAGCGCCCTCCCTTCACTTGAGTCAAAACCTGTGGAGCATAGAGGGTAGAGGGTTCTTGCAATAACTTGTTCAAGTAAGGCGTAATCTCCTTTCCTTCCATTTTGCGTTCTAATACCCAGCTCTCAAGGGGTTCGCACAAGATAACCACCAAGTTTGTCCGTTGGGGAATAGAATCCGGCAAAGGCTTATATGCAGGATGCCGGTGTTGCCATTGAAGGATTTCTTGCTCAATCTGAGGAGTGCAAACAACCTGCTGCTGCAAGGCATCATAGAGCAACGAACCGAATACTGTGTACATAGGGGTGCCACAGGTATAATAATTGGCAGACTGAAGGGAGGAATAAGCTTTCTTAAAACCGCCTTTTATCAGGATTACACCGGTGGATAATAAAAGTGCCAGCAACAATGGAACAAGATATGCAACGTGCATTGTTCTCAAAGACTCCTCCTTTTCCCGCACTTTCAATAAAATGATGCAAAGAACGGTAGATAAAGGAAGAACAATATCCACTCCATGAAAGGAATCATATACACTCGATGTAAAATCGGCCAGGTTACTTGCCAATCCATAACTCTCCAATGGGATAAATGTGTTGTAAGTACGGCAATACATCAGGTTAACCATCAGTAATGCATCAAGCAGAAACATCACGGATATTTGCAGCACATTCTTCTTGAAGCATCCATAAGGCAACAAGCAGAAAAGCGTAGCCAATATTCCATTGAGGTATAATTCGACTGTTGAGAATGCCGAGAAAGTGGTTTGCGAACACCAGATCATATCAAAGGCAATAAACTTAAAGAAAATACAGATGCCATAAATAATAGTAGTTCTCGTCCACAAGAACGAGCCTGAGAATAAAGATTTCATTTTGTGTTGTTTTAATTATTACGCAGCAAAATTATGGAATGGACAAGAAACAAGCGAATGTTTACTATAACATTCGCTTTCCATAAAACACTGTTTATCAGACGTATAATTAAAACAGCTATGACATTTTATCTTTTATCCTTAGATACTCTGCTATTCCATCTTACTTTTCATGCGATACTTGCGCTGCGCCACAATCTGTGCATCATTATTGCCGAAACACAGAGCAATGGCAAAAGGAGACAAGTCTGCCAGTTGCAGGCACAATAATAAAATATCATCCTCATTCAGTTTGGGATATTGTGCACGGAGTTGTTCTATATAGTCAGCGTAAATCTGTCCGATAATCACCCGCAACTGACGTTGCTCGGCATTGGTGAGCACGGCAATGCGCTCTTTATGATGCTTCTGCTGTGCCGAGAGTTTATCTATCTTGGCATAGAGGGCACTTTGGCGGAACAGCCAGTTACGCAGCTTCTCCTTTTCCATCTTCATAGCCTCTATTTCGCGCTCTTTTTCCTCTATCTCTCCGGCACGGCTTTCCTGCTTTTCTTTCAGTTCGGTTATGGTTTTCTCGCGCCGGGCAATGTCTTGCTGCATTTCCATCAGGTTATGCTTCAACTTCTGCAACAGATATTTATAGTTGGATTGCTGTATCTTCTTGTTTTTCAGTATCTGCTGGTACACTATAACGATAACAAGCAGCAACATCACTGCCACCATCCCAATGGTATAAATCCTCCTTTTTGCCTTGAAATGCTCCTTCCTTACTTTCGCATCGGCATTCCACCGGTAGGTTTTCTTTTCCAGTTCCGTTGCCACATTGGTGGAATAGATGAAGTCCTCCAACTGGGTACTGATTTCCAGATACTTCAAAGCTGTTTCTACATCCCCTTGCTGCTTCGCAATGGCATACAGGTTAAAGAAAGACAGGTAACGGATGTGTATATCGGCAGCTTCCTTACTCTGATTCAAGTAATAAAGTGCCGAATCGGGTTGCTGGTTGTTATAATAAAACTCTCCCAGGTTCCAAAGACATTGCAAACTGTCTTCCCGACGGCGGCAGGCATCATATGCCCTTTTCAGGCAGGTAATGGCTATATGGTTCTGCCCTGCACGCCCACATAGGTCACCAAAGTTTCCATAGATGGTATGCAGCAGAAAACTATCGGTGGAAAGAGACAGTTGCAAAGCCCGTTGCTGGCAGATAAAGGCGGAATCAATATCACCATAACCAATGTATGTCACGCCCAGATTACTCAAAGAGCTGATGAGGTGATGGTTGTGCTGCGCCAGTGAGTCGTTATAACAGGCTTTGACGTGCATATCTTTTGCCTGTGCATACAGGTTTTGTTTGCCATAGAGTCCGCCCATCATGTTGTATATGAACCCTTTCCAATAATATGCATGGGGATAAGCGGAAAGTATTTCCAGCGCCATACGGTAACTTTTCAGTGCATCGGCATAGTTCTCCATCTCTTGCTGCACTTTTCCCTTATACAGCAAAGTTACGGCACGTTCTTTGGCATCTTCGTCGTACACATGGAGGGCTATATTCAGCAACGAGTCGCAGGGAAGCAGGGAATAGCCGTTCTTATCGGCAGCCTCAGCCAGTAGCAAAGCATAGTCCGCCCTGTCCGCCGGACGCATTTCTGCCATCGTAGCCATAGACTTTAACAAGACGAAAGCACTGTCGGAATAGGGTTCCATCAAGGCTTCGGCTTGTTGCAGAACAGGGTGTTTCACCTGTCGTGAAGTGCACGACAAGCAAAGCCAGCATAGAAAGCAAAGAATGCCCGTCTGTTTGATAAGAACATGCATGTAACTCAATTTAAATTCTTTGGTGGCAAAGATAAAGAAAACTCAGAACTTATACCCCACTCCGGCCGATAAACTGATTCCCCGCCCGAAAGGCCTCTTGCGGAGTGAACACTTTCCGTCGATGGTATAGATAAAGTGTTCGGACTCGAAGGAGATGCCGGCTTTTCCACCGTAGGTGAAATGGTCTGAAAAGTCCTGATGCCACCATCCCAAGCTGGAATGCATACCGTCTCCATAGCTATAGTCTATTGATTTATCTCTGCCAAACATGGCATAGGACAGATAAGGGCCTGCATTGATGCGCAAATTCCACTTGTTGCTTAATGCGATATTGTAGGAAGCGAGAACGGGAAGCTCCAGGCTGGATTTACTAAAGAAGAAATCAGTACCAAGATGGGACTTGGTTCTGAATTCTTCATAAACAAACAATAGTTGTGGCTGTATGTACCACGAGTCTTTGATTTTGATGTCATAAGTTCCTCCGGCATATCCGCCCAGACTGAAACGTGCATCTTTGGCAGTAGACTTAGAGAAAAGTCCGCCTCCTACAATGCCCCAACGGTTCTGTGCGAAAGCGGGGGAAATAATAAAGCAGGCTAAAAGCATGCATAGTAGGATTTGTTTTATTTTCATGTGGTTTGCTGCTTAAGTTTAATGTTGCAAAGTAAAGCAGAAATGCCTTCTTATGAAAATAAAAGGGATAACACCTTGCGGAGCTAATAGACTGATATATAGAAGTGTAACACTATTAAAGATAACATATCCCCCATAAATGTGATATGTTACCGTAGGGGCAGATTGAATCTGCCCGATAACATCCGGAAGGTATATCTGTGGATGTATTCGGGCGGATTCAATCCGCCCCTACGGTGAATTTTATAAAGAAGAACCCTGTGCGTTCTGAATGCAATTTACATTCCTCAGCTTTCCCTTAAACCCATTCCGCACATCACCTATCTGCTGCATCGGGAATACTAAAGTTTCCTGCACATACATCTTATCCTTTCGATTATGCTGATAATTGTAATACTGCTTAATGCGACCTTCCAAGCGTTCCGCCTTTGCACCGTTTATATAGAGCGTTGTACCCTTATAATCGCCTTCTATACGCACCTTTGTCCACTCTCCCACGGGCAGAGTAGCGGCATGGAACACAAATGTATATCCATCGCGACTGAAAGCCAGCTTTCCTTTATTCTCCCAATTAGTGTACACGGTAGAGTGAGGACCTTGAAACAGGATTCCACTGATATTCTGCTCCTTATCCGGATTAATCTCAAACTCCACAGCATAAGGATAACCTATTTCAGTCAAAGAAGTAGCTATGCTATCCGTACCATTCAAGGACAATTCCTCTTTTTGCCCCGGAAACACCACTTCGCCCTGCACACGCCCCAGCAGATTAATACCCGGAGCTTCGGGCATCACCTTGCATAATTCGGCAAACTCATTGTAAGAAACGGCTTCATTCTTCCCTCTCCACATTTTTTCGGCAAGTACCTGTGCAGCAGGGAAAGTGCGATAGTGCACATCTTGTTGCGATATGCCGTTGCCACAATGGTCGTTCCACACGGCAAACATACCGCCAAGCAAGCCCGGAGTGCCTTCGGGAAGTTCTTCTCTGGCATTCACTTTGCCTACACGCCAAGTGTTATACAGCCACTCAGCGTCTAGAAAATCACGATAATAACCGGTGGCAGGCACTATGTAGAGGTAAGTGTCGCAAGTATTAATAATCTTATATCCATCTTTCAAGGAAGTAATAGGATCTATCCAGTCGTAAGACCAAGCATTGATCGTCACATTCTCCGATTTCACCGGCGTATTGCCTTTCAGCCAGCGCAAAGCTCCCCACATACGGACGTTCTTTCCGTACTTCTCTACATACTTTAAATAGCGGTCTGTGAAGTAACGGAACTTTTCAGCTTCTTTGGCATTGTACTCATCCGTACCGATATGAACATCAGGACCCAGGAAGACAGGTTCTTCACCCGAAAGATATTCGTCCAGCAAGGCATCCATGAACTCATAGGTTTCATCTTTATACAAGTCCAGATGGTCCATACCATACTTATCACTGCCTATTTCGGGTTTATAGTGCGTAAAGGCGAGAGAATGGGCAGGGATGTCAATTTCGGGGATAACATTCACTCCGTATTCCATGCCGAGGCGTTGCAGGTCGGTAAATTCTTTCTTGGTATAAGAACCGTCTTTGGCAGTCAAGCCGGGGAAACGGTCGCTCTCCAGGCGGAAAGCGGCATAGGTCTTGTTCCAGTCATTATCAAAGAACTGCACAAAGCCGTTATCATTAAGGTGTACCTGGAACTCATTCAGCTTATAGAATGAGAGTATCTTGATGTATTGGCGCAGGAAGTCCATGGTGAAGAACTTACGGCCTACATCCAGCATAAAGCCACGACTGGGATATTGCGGATAGTCTCGGGCTACGCCTTTGGGCATTTGTCCTTTTTCATTATAAAGTATTTGCAGCAGGCTGCGGGTTCCCCAAAATACGCCTTGACGGGTGGGAGCTTCGATGGCGGCATAGCGGTTGGTGGCAAGTACATATCCTTCAGTTCCTAATTGCTTGTCGGGTTTCATCAGTGAAAGATAGATGTCGCCTTTTTCTGGCTTTCCGGTTTTCACGGTGTAGTTCCAGGCCAGCAGGTCTTTCAAGTCTTGTGCCAGCACGGTTGCCACGCTGCTCAGGGTTGCTTCGTCATTGGGGGCAATAACGATGGTTCCTTCGGTCGGAAGGGTAAGTTTTCCATTTCCTCCTTTCCACTCTTGCAGGGCGGGGATTACTTTGGGGCAGGTTTCTTTGGCGGTGACACATAGACACATGACCAAAAGGCATAAGGTTAACAGATGTTTCATGATAATGAATATTGGTTAGTGATTAGATTTCTTTATTAGAGCCACATGGCGAATATATAAATTATTCACCTTTATTTTTATCATAGTGAATAAAGCCAACTGGTTTCCGACACGCTTTTTCAGTAACCCGCTTTTGCTTGCCGGCCAGTTGAGACAAAGCCAGATAAATATCATCAAGTTCCTTGCGAGTATCTTCGCTAAGATCATTTATAGCAGCCATCGCATCCTCAGAACCTTCCTCCAAAGCTTTCATACGTTGTTTCAGATCTTCAATTTCCTTAACAGCATGATGACTTGTCTCTGACAAATATCGACGTACAGACACAAATGCACGCATTATGGAGATATTTACCTCAATAGCCACTTCACTATTCAGAACAGACGAAAGCATAGCTACACCTTGTTCCGTAAAAGCGAAAGGCATATATCGTGTTCCGCCTCTTTTATTTGAGGTCGCAAATTGCGTCCTCAAAACCTCATATTCAGCTTTAGTCAACTCAAACATAAAATCTTCGGGAAAACGCCTTATATTTCGTCTTACCGCTTCCTTTAAGCGCTTTGTTTCACTGCCATAGAGGGCTGCCAAATCAAAGTCGAGCATAACTTGCAACCCTCTGATTTCATATATTTTGTTTTGAATTGCTTGTAATTCCATATTAATTATTTCCCTTTTACTATCTTCTTTATCTCATTCAACTTATTCAAAGCCTCCAAAGGAGTCAGATTATTCACATCAAGAGTCAATATTTCATCGCGTATCTGGCACAGCACAGGATCATCCAACTGAAAGAAACTGAGTTGCATCCCGCTACGGCTGGAAGCGATTTCGGCTGTGGGCTTGGAGGCAATGTCTTGCTGGCGGTTGTCCGTTTCCAGTTGATGCAGAATATCGTTGGCGCGCTTCACGATGCTTTTCGGCATACCGGCCATCTTGGCTACGTGGATACCGAAAGAATGCTCGCTGCCGCCCCGCTCCAGTTTGCGCAGGAAGATCACTTTATTGTCTATCTCCTTTACAGATACATTATAGTTCCTGATACGCTTAAAAGATTTCTCCATCTCGTTCAACTCATGGTAGTGAGTAGCGAAAAGGGTACGCGCCTTTGCCTTGGGATGCTCGTGAATATGCTCCACAATAGCCCAAGCAATGGAAATACCATCATAAATAGAAGTCCCGCGTCCCAACTCATCAAACAGCACCAAGCTTCGAGGCGAAAGGTTATTCAGGATATTGGACGCTTCATTCATCTCAACCATAAACGTGGATTCGCCTACCGAAATATTATCGCTGGCGCCCACTCGGGTGAATTTCTTGTCTACCATGCCGATGCGGGCGCTTTCGGCAGGTACAAAGCTACCAATCTGTGCCAGCAGGGTAATCAATGCAGTCTGGCGCAACAAAGCCGACTTACCTGCCATATTAGGACCGGTAATGATAATGATCTGCTGGATTTCGGAATCCAGGAATACATCATTGGCTATGTACTTCTCTCCTACCGGAAGCTGTTTTTCTATCACCGGGTGGCGACCTTGCTTGATGTCAATCGTGTCGCTGTCTTCCACCACCGGACGGATGTAGTTATTCTCTCTTGCCACATTGGCAAAAGCCAGCAGACAGTCCAAGCGGGCTATTTGGTTGGCATTGATCTGAATGGCAGGGATATACTCTGCAAGAGCAATCACCAAGTCATTGTATAATTTGGTTTCAAGCACCAGAATTTTATCTTCGGCGCCTAGGATCTTTTCTTCGTATTCTTTTAATTCCTGAGTGATGTAGCGTTCCGCATTGACCAAGGTTTGTTTACGAATCCAGTCGGCAGGCACTTTATCTTTATGGGCATTGCGCACTTCGATGTAGTAACCGAATACATTGTTATATGCTATCTTCAAGCTGGGGATACCCGTCAGTTCACTTTCACGCTGCTGCACTTTCAGCAGGTAATCCTTGCCGGAGAAAGCAATTTGGCGCAACTCATCCAGTTCGGCATTTATTCCATCGGCTATCACGCCCCCTTTATTTACCAGCAAGGGAGGATCGTTCTTTATCTCCTTCTCTATCTTCTCGCGGATGGAAAGACAAAGGTTAAGCTGTTCCCCAATGCGGCGAAGGCTTTCATTATCAGCATTCAGGCAAGCATTCTTTATCGGCTCGATGGCTTGCAGGGCTACTTTCAACTGCACCACTTCGCGCGGAGAGATTCTTCCTACGGCAGCCTTTGAAACGATACGTTCCAAGTCACCTATCAAGTGCAGCTTTTCTTCTATAAAGTCTTTAAAGTCGGGCTCGCGGAAGAAATATTCCACTACGTCCAAACGCTTATTGATCGGTTTTTCATCTTTCAACGGAAAGACTATCCAGCGTTTCAGCAGGCGGGCTCCCATCGGACTGATGGTGCGGTCTATTACATCCAGCAGACTGGTCCCGCCATCGTTCATGCTACCTATCAATTCCAGACTGCGCACCGTAAACTTATCCAGACGCACATAGCGGTCTTCCTCAATGCGCGAAAGGGAAGTGATATGGGCAATCTGATAGTGCTGGGTCATATTCAGGTATTGCAAGATGGCTCCTGAGGCTACAATACCGTTCTTCAGATGCTCTACGCCGAAACCTTTCAGGTTCTTTGTTTCAAAGTGCTTCAACAGTTTCTCACGGGATGAGCTCTCGTTAAACACCCAGTCGTCCAGTTCGAAAGTAAAGAACTTGCTTCCGAAGTTTCCTTCAAACATACCCCGTTTGCCACGCTCAAAGAGTACTTCTTTCGGGGCAAAGTTATTCAACAGTTTGTCAATATAATCAAAAGGCCCTTCGGCGGTAAGGAACTCACCGGTAGATATATCGAGGAAAGCCACGCCGCAATTCGCTTTCCCGAAATGCACGGCAGCCAGGAAGTTATTCTCTTTGTAAGAAAGGACATTGTCATTGATGGCTACTCCCGGAGTCACCAATTCGGTAATTCCGCGCTTCACCAGTTTCTTGGTCAACTTGGGGTCTTCCAACTGGTCACAGATAGCGACACGCTTTCCGGCACGTATCAGTTTGGGCAGGTAAGTATCCAGTGCATGGAAAGGGAAACCTGCCATCTCTACGCTTTTTCCCTGTCCGTTGGCACGCTTGGTCAGCGTTATGCCCAGTATCTCGGAGGCAACAATGGCGTCTTCTGAATAAGTTTCATAAAAGTCTCCGCACCTGAAAAGCATGATTGCATCGGGATGCTTTGCCTTCAACTCAAAAAACTGTTTCATCATCGGGGTTAAAACCACATCATTTGCCACTGTTCTATCCTTTCTTTTTTAAAGTTAATATTGCTGGGCAAAGATAGTAATTAGCGAATGGAATCGGAAAAAGTTAAAGAAAAAATTATATCTTTGTCCGAGCTAAAAATGAAAACGATGAAAGAAATAAAAGTAAACGAGCTGACAGACAACCTGTTTGAAGCTATCAGCAAAGAGTGGATGCTGGTAACCGCCGGCACAAAAGACAAGTTTAACACCATGACCGCCAGTTGGGGAGGAACGGGATTCTTATGGAACCGTCCGGTAGCTTTTATCTTCATCCGCCCCGAGCGATATACGTTTGAATTCATAGAGCAGAATGATTATCTTACCCTTTCTTTCCTGGGAGAGGCACATAAAGATGTTCATAAGGTATGTGGTTCCAAATCCGGACGGGACATAGATAAAGTGAAAGAAACGGGATTATTACCTCTGTTTACCGAGAATGGAGGCATCACTTTTGAACAGTCCCGACTGACTTTTGAATGCAAGAAGCTATATGCAGACATGATAGATCCGGAGAACTTCATTGATAAAAACACCATAGACAAATGGTATGGAGGAGCGCATGGCGGTTTCCACAAGATGTATGTGGTGGAGATTGTGAAAGTGCTGGTGAAATAAGCCTTCATTATATACCGACAATAACAAGGAAAGCCGCTTTATTCAGAAACAATCTGATAAAGCGGCTTTCTCTTTATAACATCTTTTTAGAATGCAAATACAACGCCTGCACCTAACACAAGCTGACTATAACCATCTATAATCTGATATTTAAGTTCTAAATTCAATTTAACGGATGAAGACACCTGAAAGTCAGCTCCAGCACCAAGGTTTACGGCAATCTTACCATCACTTACATTTTCCCAACCTTCACTCAAATCTTTCAAATGTGCAGTTGCATTAGCATAACCTAAACCTGCCAACGGATATACTGTGATATTTTCAGCAACAGGACATAAATAATGGAAATTGGCGTTCAAGTCCCACATTGAAACATAGTCATGCTTGAAGTAGTAATTAAATGCAGGTTCAATACGAAGGTGTTCAGTCAACCCGTAGCGATACTTAACTCCCAGACCGATATTGGTATCATTACCATAATTCAAATTAAAACCCAAAGCCGACTCACCTTTCTGTGCGTATGATGTGGCAATGCATGCGCACAAACATACAAGAAATACTAATAATTTTTTCATAAACTAATTTAATTTTAAATTGTGTTCGGGACAAAAGTAGTGTTTCTGATATAAATAAACAAATAAATATTAACTTTTCACTTCAAAACAATACAAATAGTATGTTTGCCACATTAAGAATAGGAAAAAAGAATTATTCAGTAGTAACAAATAAAAATGCTCTGACAATTATCAGAGCATTTTCTTGTTGGACTACCAAGATTCGAACTTGGACAAACAGAACCAAAACCTGTTGTGCTACCATTACACCATAGTCCAATCATTATGTGCTTTCCTTGGAAATCGGTGCAAAGATACGTTTTTTCCTGCAATACAGTCCAAATATTTTCGCACTTTTTTTTGCAATATACTGCAAATGCTTAACTTTGCGGCATAACCAAAAGACATTAATAGCATGAAAAAACTTCTGGCTTGCATCGCTATAGGCTTTGCCACAGCAACCGGTTACGCAGAAACACCACTGTGGATGCGTGATGTGCAAATCTCTCCTGACGGGACGGAGATTGCATTTTGTTATAAAGGAGATATTTATAAAGTCCCCGCCAATGGAGGAGTGGCTACCCGGCTCACTACACAAGCATCTTATGAATGCTCCCCTATCTGGTCACCGGATGGCAAGCAAATAGCCTTTGCCAGTGACCGAAATGGCAATTTCGACCTGTTTGTGATGTCTGCCGATGGCGGAGCCGCACAACGACTTACCACCAATTCCGCTTCCGAAATCCCTTCGACTTTTACTCCGGACGGCAAATATATACTTTTCTCGGCTTCCATTCAAGACCCTGCCGGCAGCGCCCTATTCCCCACATCTGCCATGACCGAACTCTATAAGGTTCCCACAACAGGCGGACGCACCGAGCAAGTATTAGGCACTCCGGCAGAGATGGTTTGCTTTGACAAAACCGGTACTACTTTCCTGTATCAAGACCGCAAAGGCTTTGAAGATGAATGGCGCAAGCACCACACTTCTTCTATAACCCGCGACGTATGGCTGTACAACGCCCAAAGCGGCAAACACACCAACCTGACCAACCATGCGGGAGAAGATCGCAACCCCGTATTCGCCTCGGACGGACAAACCGTTTACTTCCTGAGTGAACGGGACGGCGGTACATTTAATGTATATTCCTTCCCATTGGGCACTCCCCAATCCCTAAAGGCAGTGACGGATTTCAAAACGCATCCGGTACGTTTCCTTTCTATGGGCAGCAACAGTACACTCTGCTACACTTACGATGGCGAGATCTACACCCAACATCCGGGAAGCAGTCCTCAAAAAGTAGAGATTGACATCACCCGCGATGACCGCAATCAGATAGCCGACCTTAATTTCAGCAAAGGTGCAACATCAGCTACCGTTTCTCCGGATGGCAAACAAATTGCTTTCATTGTGCGCGGTGAAGTCTTTGTCACTTCTGCCGACTATAACACCACCAAGCAAATCACCCATACCCCTGCCCGCGAAGCAGGCCTTACTTTCTCGCCGGACAACCGCACCTTGGCTTATGCCAGCGAACGCAACGGCAACTGGGAACTCTACATGGCTAAAATAGCACGCAAGGAAGAACTCAACTTCCCGAATGCAATCCTCATTGAAGAAGAAGTGATCCTGCCTTCCGGCACCGTAGAACGTGCCGAACCGCAATTCTCTCCGGATGGAAAGGAGCTTGCCTTCATAGAAAACCGCAACCGCCTGATGGTGCTCAACCTGGAAACCAAGAAAGTGCGCCAAGTCACCGACGGCTCTACCTGGTATAGCACAGGCGGCGGATTTGACTACTCATGGTCGCCCGATGGCAAATGGTTCACTCTTGAATTTACGGGCAACAAGCATGACCCGTACTCTGATATAGGATTGGTCAGCGCACAAGGCGGAGACATTATCAATCTGACAAATAGCGGTTACACCAGCGGTTCTCCCCGTTGAGTACTGGATGGAAATGCCATCTTGTTCATCACTGAACGCTATGGTATGCGCGCCCATGCCTCATGGGTCTCGCTGAACGATGTGATGCTGGTATTCATGAATCAGGATGCTTACGACAAGTTCCGTTTGAGCAAAGAAGACTACGAATTGCAGAAAGAGCTGGAAAAGGAACAAAAGAAAGCCACCGAAACCAAGAAAGACGATAAGAAAAAGACCGATAAAGGAGATAAAGAGGAAGACAAGAAAGATGAAAAGGCAAAAGACATTGTAGTGGAACTGAAAAACATAGAAGACCGCATTGTACGCCTCACTCCCAATTCTTCCGGTCTGGGTAGCGCCATTATCACAAAAGATGGAGAAACACTATATTATTTCGCTGCCTTTGAGGGTGGATATGACTTGTGGAAAATGAATTTACGCAAGAAAGACACCAACCTGCTGCATAAGATGGATGCCGGATGGGCAAATATGGAAATGGACAAGGACGGCAAGAACCTGTTCCTGCTGGGTGGCAGCAGCATGCAGAAGATGGGCACGGACTCGGAAAGCCTAAAACCCATCAGCTACCAGGCAAACGTAAAAATGAATTTGGCTGCCGAACGAGAATATATGTTCAACCATGTCTATAAACAGGAACAGAAACGCTTCTACAACCTGAATATGCACGGCATAGACTGGGATGCCATGACTGTCGCTTATCGCAAGTTCCTGCCGCATATTGACAATAACTATGACTTTGCAGAACTACTGAGTGAATACCTGGGCGAACTGAACGTGTCACATACCGGTGGACGCTTTCGTCCACGTCTGAATGGTGAAGCTACCGCCACTTTAGGTTTGCTTTATGACTGGAATTATGACGGCAAGGGATTATTGATCTCCGAAGTAGTGGAGAATGGTCCCTTTGACCATGCACGCTCTAAGGTAAAAGCCGGAAATATCATCGAAAAGATTGATGGTAAAGAGATTACTCCGGAAATGGATTATTCTACGTTGCTGAATGACAAGGCAAGGAAGAAGACATTGGTTTCACTTTATAACCCTCAGACTAAGGAGCGTTGGGAAGAAGTTGTTGTTCCCATCAGTAACGGAGCTTTCAACGGACTGCTTTATACCCGTTGGGTGAAGCAACGCGCTGCCGATGTGGATAAATGGTCAAACGGACGTTTGGGATACGTGCACATTGAATCTATGGGAGATGATAGTTTCCGTTCCATTTATTCAGATATTCTGGGTAAGTATAATAATCGCGAAGGCATTGTGATCGACACCCGTTTCAATGGCGGAGGACGCTTGCATGAAGATATTGAGATCTTGTTCAGCGGAAAGAAATACTTTACCCAGGTAGTTCGCGGACGCGAAGCCTGTGATATGCCGAGCCGCCGTTGGAATAAGCCGAGCATTATGTTGCAATGCGAAGCCAACTATAGCAATGCGCATGGTACACCGTGGGTATATAGCCATCAGAAGTTGGGCAAACTGGTAGGTATGCCCGTACCGGGAACCATGACCAGCGTATCTTGGGAAACTTTGCAAGACCCGACACTGGTATTCGGTATTCCTGTCATTGGGTATCGCTTGCCGGATGGAAGTTATCTAGAAAACTCACAATTGGAACCGGATATAAAGGTAGCCAATTCACCCGAAACGGTAGTAAAAGGAGAAGATACACAGTTAAAAGCCGCAGTAGATGAATTGCTGAAAGAGATAGATCAGAAGAAATAAAAAGGGAAACTCCCTGCCCCGGCACAAAGCCGAAGCAGGGAGTTTCCCTTTTTATTTTATAGAGCCTGCTTTATTTAGCAATCACCAAATAATAGTTCTTCTTACCACGCTGAACCAACAAATACTTTTCATCCAGCAGGTCGGCAGTCGTAATCACCTGGTCAAAGGCATTTAGCTTCTCTTTATTCAACGAAACGCCACCGCCCTGTACCAACTTACGCATTTCACCTTTTGAAGCGAAAACAGCGGCATTATCCACAAACAAATCTACAGCCTTCACGCCTTCCGCCAATGCATCCTTGGAGATCTCGAACTGGGGAACGCCTTCGAACACTGCCAGCAGCGTATCTTCATCCAACTTCTTCAATGCATCCGAAGTGGCATTACCAAACAAGATGCCGGATGCCTCAACAGCAGCATTGTAATCTTCTTCCGAGTGAACCATGACAGTCACTTCTTTAGCCAAACGCTTCTGCAATACGCGCAAGTGCGGAGCCTCAGCGTGTTCTGCCGTCAATGCCTCTACTTCTTCTTTGCTCAGTGAAGTAAAGATCTTGATGTAACGGGCTGCATCTTCATCGCTCACATTCAACCAGAATTGGTAGAATTTATAAGGAGAAGTGTAACGGGGATCCAACCAGATATTTCCTGATTCAGTCTTACCAAACTTACCACCGTCAGCCTTCGTAATCAACGGGCATACCAGTGCATAAGCCTCATTGCCATTGGTACGACGGATTAACTCTGTTCCGGTAGTGATATTACCCCACTGATCCGAACCACCCAACTGAAGTTTACAACCTTTGGTTTCGTTCAGGTGCAGGAAGTCATATCCTTGCAACAACTGGTAAGTAAATTCTGTAAACGAAAGACCGTCACGGGCTTCACCGTTCAAACGCTTCTGTACAGAATCTTTAGCCATCATATAATTTACCGTGATGTGCTTACCTACCTCGCGAGCAAAGTCGAGGAAAGTAAAGTCTTTCATCCAGTCATAGTTATTCACCAATTCAGCTTTGTTAGGAGCATCGCTATCAAAATCCAGGAACTTGGCCAACTGCTTCTTGATACAAGCTACATTGTGACGCAAAGTTTCTTCAGTCAGCAGATTGCGTTCCTGCGACTTGCCCGAAGGGTCACCAATCATACCGGTGGCACCACCCACAAGAGCCAACGGCTTGTGGCCGCAACGCTGGAAGTGACGCAACATCATGACACCACACAGGTGACCGATATGCAAAGAATCGGCCGTAGGGTCAATACCCAAATATGCCGTTACTTGTTCTTTAGCCAACAATTCCTCGGTGCCCGGCATCATCGTGTGCACCATTCCGCGCCATGTTAATTCTTCTACAAAATTCATCGAATGATTATCTATTTAAATGTTTGATTTATACTTTAATAATACCACAAAAGTACGACACTTTATCTGAAGAAACAACTCTTATCGCTTAAAAAAGATTTTCCGGGCGTTTTGGTCTATCCGGTTGCAAAGGTCGTTTGCTTCCAATCCTCGTGCTTCTGCCATACGTTCTATAAGGGTATGAATGCCCAAAACGCTTTCATCCGTTTCAGTTAATAAACGCTCCCAGGGAATACTCTGCAATACATCAGCCTGATATTTTTCTCCTAATGAGAGATAAATATCTTCATTCATCAACCGGCGGGCAATGTTCAGATTATTACGAAATCCATGTACCACCCAAGGCATTCGCGGACGATATTTCTTTTTTAGTTCAATCAATTCATTGAAAGCCTTTACGCAATGAATCACCAGTGGTTTCTCTACTGATTCACTTAAAAAGATTTGCTTGATAAAGACTTCTCTTTGCAAGGAAAAATCAGTGGAGGTCAGTTTGTCCAGCCCCGCCTCTCCTATTGCCAATACGGTAGGGTGCTTCACTGCCTCTTCCAAGCTCTCCCACTCTTCCAAACCGACCTCCGAGGCCCTCCACGGATGAATCCCCACCGAATAGTACCCTTCCTCCGTAGGGGCGGGGGTTGCCCGCCCGATAACATTCCGGATGGTGTAATCGTGTATGCATTCAGGCGGGCAAACCCCGCCCCTACAGTAGAAGGATAACAAAACATCCTGATTTTCCGTCCCTGCAAGAAGCTCACGTGGTTCTACATTAAGAATGCTCTCCCCCGGCACTGCGGGCCTGTGATGTGTATGAATATCAAGCAACATGACTTATCACTATTGATTTTTAAGGAACAGGATCATAACCCGACCCACCCCACGGATGGCAACGCAATATCCTCCGGATCGCCAAATACAACCCTTTGAAGGGACCATGTTTCTTGATAGCCTCAATGGCATATTCTGAACAAGTAGGCGCAAAACGGCAAGAAGGGGGAGTCATCGGTGAAATATATCCCCGATAGAAGTAAGCAGGTAGCAGCAATATGAAAGAAAGTATCTTTTTCATTCCAGCCTTTCCACTATATGAAACAGTAACTTCTTCACTTTCTCCTCCACCTCGGCAGAAGAATGAATATTGTTATCCAACCATATAAAGGCCAAAACCAGTCTTTTGTTCTTAGAAGCCAAAGCATCAAGCAACAGGTGCTTATTCTTACGATAGGCTTCGCGCACCTGGCGTTTCACCAGATTACGCTTCACGGCACGTTTAAAATGTTTCTTGGGTGCGCTAATCAGGATAGAAGCGGCAGGAGCATCTTCTTCCGTAGGCTCTATCGGCATATACACCGCACGCAAGGGAAAGGCGGGAAACGATTTGCTTCCGCCGGCAAAGAGACGATCAATCAATGTCTTACTGTTTAAACGCTCTTTCTTACTGAGGGTATATTCTGCCATATATCTTACTTCAATTATTTAATCATCCACCGTAGGGGCAGATTGAATCTGCCCGATAACAGTTCGCCTTGTGCATACGGGCGGATTCAATCCGCCCCTACAGTAAGCAGTCCGGTAGTTACTTCGGAGTTTTGACACAGCCCCCTACAGCGTATGCAACCACCAAAAATAAAGAAACCGAGGGTTTCGAATCACAAAGTTACAACTTTATTGATACAAAACCCCCGGTTTCGGGATATAAACTAAAAAAATTAATCTTTATTGCGCTCGCGGATAAACATATCCAATGCCGCAGTCATAGACGGAGCCTCTACCGTGGGAGCTTCCAAATCCAAACGCAGTCCGGCTTCTTTCACCGCTTTTGCAGTTGCAGGCCCAAAACATCCTATCGCAATCTCCTTCTGATCGAACTCAGGGAAATTCTTTATCAACGAATTGATTCCGGCAGGACTGAAAAACAACAGCATGTCATAGTCAAACTCTTCTTCGGGAGTAAAATCATTACTTACCGTGCGATACATCACTACTTCCGTATGCTGGATTTTGTTTTTATCCAATGCCGTCTTAATCTCATCATTGTGCACATCAGACATCGGAACCAAGTATTTCTCCGTATTGTGCTTAACAATAGAAGGCATCAGATCGGCAAACTTTCCGGTTGCTCCGAAGAACACCTTACGCTTACGATACTGAACATACTTCTGAATATACAAAGCAACTGTCTCCGAGGTACAGAAATACTTCATAGTTTCAGGTATAGTTACACGCAATTCCGTACACAGGTTAAAGAAATGGTCGATAGCATGCCGTGAAGTAAAAATCACAGCTGTATGATCAAGAATAGAGACCTTTTGCTGTCTGAACTCTTTGGCCGACAAGCTCTCAACTTTAATGAACGGGCGAAAATCAATTTTCACGCCGTACTTCTCAGCAATATCATAGTAAGGCGACTTCTCTGAAGTCGGCTTCGGCTGAGATACGAGGACTTTTTTTATTTTCAATGTACTAAAAATTTAAAACCAAAATGTTGTTCGCTAAGATAATCCCTTTCCACAGTACCAGATCAGGGAGTATTTCAAGGGCACAAAAGTATAGAATTAAATGGAGAATGCCATAAATTTTGTTGAAAAAGTTACTAAAGCACTTATAAAACAGTAGAATTTTAGCAATTATTATAACAAATCCGATGAAATAAGGAGCAATTTGCGGTGATAAATCAAAATACACAATCAAAAGAACAATCGGGAAAAGCAAAAATCCGGCCCCGATAACAACGTTAAAATAGGATTCCAACCAGATAACATTGCGTACTTTGTTAAAGAAAATCCAATTCACAAAGTTATATAGAAGCCACTTTATAACAAAGAAAAGGACCATATAACCCATATAGATACTCAATAACAGATAATGGAGTACCGTGCGAAAAAGGATTAAATCGTGATCCGAAAAGTAATCATACACACAGAAACCGGACAAAATACAAGTCTGAAGAATCAGCACTAACGTATAACGCACATCAGCGGCCGTAGTGTCGTCAAACAAACTGGCACGTTCTTTAGACAAAGTAAAGCTCTTGAATTGTTGTTCCAGATGTTTCTTGCCATGCGCCAGCACATAAGATGCAAGGACAAAACAGAGGAACAGCACACTGATCACCATCCAGTCCGAACGCAGTTGATAAGGCAAAGGCAATCCTCTCATCCCGTCTTCTTTCACCGTATGGCACACTTTGTGCGTCAGGGCCGCGTCAATGCGACTCTGCTCCTCGGCATAAAGCTGGAGGATATATGCTATTCCGGGATGGCAGGTTTCACTCATATCGCTGCAAATTTACGGATTTCTTTGTTCCAAACGGGTGTTGTATAGAGTAAATTTATCGCTTCTTGGGGTGTTAAGGCCACTTTCCAGATGCTTCCGTGCTCTTGGCGCATAAAGTTTTCGTCTACGGCACGCTGTAACATCTCCAACAGTGAATCATAGAATCCGTTGATATTCAGAATAATAATAGGATTGAGATAAAGACCTAATTGCTTCCATGTGATGATTTCCAGAAGTTCCTCCAATGTTCCGCATCCGCCCGGCAAGGCGATAACGCCATCGGATAAATCCGCCATCATCCGTTTGCGCTCGTGCATGGTTTCTGTTTCAATCAATCGGGTCAGTCCGGTGTGATGCCAGCCTTGCTCTACCATGAAATGGGGAATGACGCCTGTTACCGTGCCGCCTGCTGCCAATGCGGAGTTGGAAGTGGCTGCCATCAGGCCGATACAGCCTGCGCCGTTTATCAGGTTGATTCCTTTATCAGCCAGAAGACGCCCCAGTTCTTCGGCAGCATCAAAGTACTCTTTGGCAATCTTTGTGCTGGATGCACTATATACACATACGTTCTTTATATCGTTCATCATTATAAATCTTTATGCTATCGGGCGGATTCAATCCACCCCTACATGTGCTTGCTTACCCACTATTTTGATAACCAAATCACTGTAGGGGCGAATTGAATTCGCCCGTATACACTAAATATCAGAAACGCCTGTTACAAGCCAAACGCTTCCTTTATCTTATCCACATAATCCAGTTTTTCCCAAGTAAACAGCTCCACTTCCAGCACCTTTGCCTCATGATACATAGATTCATAAGTCTTGGTAACCACCTTCGGTTCACGGCCCATGTGACCGTATGAAGCTGTTTCCTCATAAATAGGATTACGCAATTTCAACCGTTCTTCAATAGCCCTCGGACGAAGATCAAACAATTCATCTATCTTCTTTGCAATCTCGCCGTCAGTCATCTTCACATTACTGCAACCGTAAGTATTTACATAGATATTGATAGGACGAGCCACACCAATGGCATAAGACACCTGAACCAGCATTTCGTCAGCCACTCCGGCAGCTACCATATTCTTGGCAATATGACGGGCAGCATAAGCAGCACTACGGTCTACCTTGCTAGGGTCTTTACCGGAGAAAGCACCACCACCATGAGCACCCTTGCCGCCGTATGTATCGACGATAATCTTACGTCCGGTCAATCCGGTATCTCCGTGAGGGCCACCGATTACGAATTTACCCGTAGGATTCACATGATAAGTAATCTGGTCATTGAACAATGCCAATACCTCTTCATTATGAATTTCGGCAATCACACGCGGCATCAGTATCTCGATTACATCCTGGCGAATCTTAGCCAACATTTCTTCATCAGCCTTCAACTGAGCTTCTCTCGAATCATCGGCCGGAGCGATGGACTCATCGTGCTGGGTAGAAACAACAATAGTATCAATGCGCACCGGTTTGCTATTGTCATCATATTCTATAGTTACCTGGCTCTTGGCATCGGGACGGAGGTAAGTCATTACCTTTCCTTCGCGACGGATTTCAGCCAGTACCATCAACAGTTTATGTGCCAGGTCCAGTGACAAGGGCATATAGTTTTCTGTTTCATTCGTAGCATAACCAAACATCACTCCCTGGTCGCCCGCACCTTGGTTCATCGGGTCTTCGCGTTCCACGCCGCGGTTAATGTCCGCACTCTGTTCGTGGATGGCAGAGAACACGCCGCACGAATTTCCTTCGAACATATATTCGCTTTTGGTATAACCGATGCGGTTAATCACTTCACGTGCAATGCGTTGCAGGTCTACATACGCTTTGGTTTTCACTTCTCCAGCCAGTACCACCTGTCCAGTAGTTACCAGGGTTTCGCAAGCTACTTTCGAACTGGGGTCGAATGCCAACAGTTTGTCAAGCACGGCGTCCGATATTTGATCGGCCACTTTGTCGGGGTGTCCTTCAGACACCGATTCGGATGTGAATAAGTATCCCATACTAAATTGAAAATTAAGAATTAAAAATTAAAAGTTAATTCGTTAATCACCTTGGGAAGTAATCAGAGTAGATATACGCGAGTAAGAAAGTCAATGTGTTTTTAGCATTTTTTTCTGTGGTTGCAAGCTACTCAAATCTCTCCACTGTTTTTTTAACGGCTGCAAAGATACGCATTATTCCCCAACTTGCATAGAGTTTCCCGATTCTTTAACATTGCAATCTTAATTATTTAGAAGAAATTAAACCTAGTCTGCCCCATTTGCGTTATTTTTGCACTATGAATAAAGAAAAGATTGCATTTATACCCAAACAATATTTCGCAGTGGTAGCCGTATTGCTGGCTATCATGATGTCTGTGCTGGACGGAACAATTATGAATATTGCCCTGCCCACCCTGGCACACGATTTTGATGTAACCCCGTCTACAGCCATTTGGATTGTAAACGCTTATCAGTTGGTCATTACCATGACGTTGCTTTCCTTTGCTTCACTGGGCGATATTTATGGTTACAGGCGCGTGTTCCTTATCGGAATTTCCATTTTTGTCGCTTCCTCACTGGCGTGTGCCCTGTCCACTTCGTTCTGGATGCTTACCGCCTCCCGTGTTGTGCAAGGTTTTGGGGCGGCGTGTGTAATGAGTGTCAATACCGCCCTTATCCGGTTAATCTATCCTCCACAAATACTGGGACGCGGCATGGGTGTAAATGCTATGGTAGTAGCGGTTTCGGCTGCTGCCGGTCCATCCATTGCCGGAAGCATACTGGCATTGGGAAGCTGGCACTGGCTGTTTGTCATCAATATTCCGTTGGGGCTTGCCGCACTTATCATCGGGCACAAATTGCTACCCCATAATCCGCCTTCGGAAACCAAACATAAATTTGACCGTATCAGTGTCATTGCCAATGCATTGACTTTCGGGTTGCTGATTTATACATTGGAGGGTTTTGCACATTCCGAAAACCGCCGGTTTATTGCCATTCAAATCGTACTGCTCATCGTGATCGGCACTTATTTCATCCGCCGCCAGTTGAAGGAAACCACCCCTATCCTACCTGTGGACTTGCTCAAGATTCCTATCTTCTCTCTTTCCATAGGCACGTCTATCACTTCCTTCACGGCACAGATGCTGGCAATGGTTTCATTGCCGTTCTTCATGCAGAACGTGTTGGGATACAATGCCGTACAGATCGGTCTGCTGCTTACCCCGTGGCCATTGGCTACCATATTGACCGCACCGCTTGCCGGACGCTTGGTAGAGCGCGTTCATCCGGGCTTGCTGGGAGGTATCGGCATGGGTATCTTTGCTACCGGATTACTGACGCTTTATCTGCTTCCGCCCCATCCGGCAGAATGGGATATTGTTTGGAGAATGGCATTGTGCGGCATGGGCTTCGGCCTGTTCCAGACACCTAATAATGTGACGATTGTATCCTCCGCACCTACCCACAGAAGCGGTGGAGCCAGCGGCATGCTGGGCACTGCCCGACTGCTGGGACAAACGCTGGGTACAACGCTGGTGGCACTGATCTTCCGAATGTTTGCTGAAGGACACCGGGCACAGGTTTGTTTATTGTTGGCCATAATCTTTGCGGTGGGTGCAGGGATTGTGAGCAGCATACGCATGACGCAGGCTTCGCCGGCAGGGAAAAGATGATAGTAAGCTGATCTTTCTTTCCGCGAAAGACAAATACAGGTAAAAGTTTCTTTCCTGAGAGGAAAAGGTTTTTCAATCATCTACCCTTGATGAGTTCCTTAAGACATCATACAAAAAGCTTAGCCATAGCCAAAAGAAATCTGCCCAAAGTTGCTACAATAAAGTTTTCCATTTCTACTGCCACTGCTACCACGGTCAATCATAAAATGCCTATGGATAAAGGGATTGATCATGTGGTGGTAGTAGTTTTTTAATAGAGCAATTAATGGCTACTGCCACCACTTTATTCCACTTTTTTATGTAGATATTAAAATATCATTGGTTACTTTCATCATACACATTAAGTCAGGCAAGGCACAAGATTAGGAGTTTCAAGTAGTCGGAACTACAGTTTCACCCTATTGGAACTAGAGTTTCATCCTGTCGCAACTTTAGTTTCAACCTGTTGGAACTAAAGTTCCAGCCTTTTGGAACTGATTGAAACTGTATATAATCAAGCGTAGACTTCACTATGAATGAACTCTGGTGAGTAATAAATAAGCTACGGACAAAGATACGCTTTTTATTGGAATATCCTTGCAAAACAACATAATTATTTTCCGTAAAATAGTGGTGGTAGTAGCCGCTTTTAGGTCTTCAAAATTCTACTACCACCACATGATCAATCCCTTTATCTATAGGCATTTTATGATTGATCGTGGTAGTAGTGGCAGTAGAAAATAAAAACTCTGTTGGGACAAGATTTTCAAAGTTTTGATGGCTGCAATATTTAAATTTAAGGAATGAATATCCATTAATTTCACCATGCTCTTATTATTTTACCTCTTTCTTGGTAAACCAAAAATGTTTACTACTTTTGTGCGGAGCACAAGCAAAAGATTGATTTACATGAGAAAACTAATTTATATTTTTCTATTCCCTTTCCTCCTTGCCTTTGGATGCCAAAAGCAGGATAACATATCTCCCCTACTACAAGCAGCCGAGCAACTACTTCCTGAAAATGCAGATAGTGCTTCTATCCTTCTCGGCAGTATTTCTGCCCCGGATGAACTGGATGATGAGAGTTTTGCACGATGGTGTATGCTATCGGGCAGAATTACGGATGAAACGATAGAAGGATTATTACCCATCTACCAGTGGCAACGGGCGCAAGAATGGTTTACGAAACACGGCACGGCAGAGGAACAGGCACGGATTGCGCTATACTTGAGGCGTGCTTATGTAGAAGATGGGGAATATGACAAGGCTATGAAAGTATATACTGATGCCCTGCTATTTGCTAAAGAAAATAAAGAGTATAATATAGCAGGATATATTTGTGCTTATATGGCAGATATGTATGGTTTAAGAGATATGTCAGATGAAAGCAGGAGAAAATGTGAAGAAGCAACCATCTTATTTAAAGAAGCACGAAACACAAAAAGCTATGCCTATGCTTTAAAGAATTTAGCTATTGAATGGGCGTTTATTGATTCTTTTCATCTTGCCATGCCATTCCTCCATGAAGCAGATTCTATTTCACGCTCACTTCATAACAAAAACCTTTCTGCCACCATAGCCAATGCTGCGGGTATTATTTATTCCATGCAAGGGAAATATGACGAAGCGGAAAGTTTTCATTTAAAGGCAGTAAACTCCTGCTATCAAGAAAGTATCAAAGATTCTATAGCTTTGTTAGAAATATATATTCAAACCCATAAAATAGACAAAGCATATACCATCCTTAATAAGATAGCATCCAAAAGAGACTTTAGTTATAGCATCAATAACGCATATTATATGCTTTATAAGACAGAGAAAAACTACAAAGAAGCACTACATTATAAAGAAATTTGTTCGGATATGCTCGATTTCATCACTCTTGCTCAAAACAAAATGAGAATACTGGAAGTTGAACAAAAGTACAATAACATAAAAGTGCGTGAAGAAAACGAACGATTAAAAAATATCCAGCAAAAAAATCTTCTCACAATCATTCTCAGTCTTTCGCTATTATTATTATCTATGGCTGCGTTCATTATTTACAGACAAAAAGCAAAAAACCTACTTTATAAGCAACAGGCAGAACTAAATTCTATCCGCATAGAACTTATAAATCTCTCCACTGAACTGAAAGAAAAGAAACAATTATTAAAAGCAGCAGCCAGCAAAACTGAAGACGCCAAGCTATTGCAACAAGAAGTAGAAGCACTCACCCAAAAGTACCATCAATTACAAAATCAGCAGTTAACTGCTTCCACTATTGGTAAAAGCTTCACACACTAGCCCAAAAGAACATTATTGAAACATCGCAAACACTTTCAAACGAAAAGGCTTGGAAAATACTCACCACAGAAGTTGAAAAAATCTATCCTCATTTTTATTCTTTATTAAAAGAAACTTGCCCAAGTCTAACAGAACAGGATTGGCAATACTGCTGCCTCCATATCTTCGGTTTCGATGGAAATGATGAGGCTAAATTGCTAGGTATCAATCCGGATTCTGTCCGTATGAAACGTTCCCGAATCAAACAAAAAAATGAAAAACCAACCCGAAGGAAACCTCTCTTTGAGAAAGATTTTAGAAATTCATCTGTCAAAGTAGACGTTTACACATTAAACACTGTTTATCAATAACTTACAATCCTATTTGTATATGTCACTGTATATACATTAATACGTAAGTCATTGATAATCAATATAGGACTATATATATTATAATTGAGTTTTAATACTGTTTGTAATCGCATATAAAGTAGTTTTGCATCAAACAAACTTAATATAACGATGAACAAACTAAAAACAATTTTGGCTATAATAGCCCTAATGATTCCTTTATTACTATGTGCAAAAGGAAGAAGAATTCAACTAGAGAAACAATCTATAGGTCATAAATCGGCAGTAGAAACCATCCCTGTAGAAGCCTTTATTGATGATAGCAATAAAGAGTTGACTATCGAATTCTCCCAAGATTGGGAACCTGTCACTATCGAGATAAGATCGAAAGAAGGATGTGTAGTATATAGAAATCTCTATATGCCCTATTCCAATTCAACTTTATCTACTTCTTTAGATAATATTCCGGCAGGAGTATATGAATTGACAATCTCCAATGAAAAGGTAGAACTAATAGGGGAATTTATTTGCGAGAACTAATTTCAGACATAATATTAAAAAACAAACTATCGTTATGAAAATTATCCAAGCAATATTAATATGCTCTTTGGGCCTGATTCTATTCAGTTGTGACAATGATGATAATACAGAAAAACTCAGTTTTAATGTTGAATCTTTAAAACAAACCCGATGGGCGGGTACATTTGAAGACTTTTTTATGGAAGGATCAAAACCTACATCAAGGAGCTTTGAAGCCGGCATTATCTTTGTTTCAAAAGATAGTGGGGATTGTAGTCTAGATACAGCTGTTGAACCATTTAAATATACTGTTAATGGAAAAGTTTTAAGCATCCAAAGCAATAGTTTGTTTAAAGGTAATTGGCTGTTAGTAAATCAAAGCCAAGATAGAATGGTATTAGAAAAAGGAACAGGAGGCGAAGGTGCTTATAAAGCTATTCTGACTTTAACACGTACCCATTAAAATACAAGATCCAAGCATATATTAATATCAAAAATAAAAACGGAGTGATGAAGTAAATACTAGCATAAACACTACACTAATTTATCACTTCGTTCTAAAAAACTTTTCTAAACAATGGATAATATGGGAGACGTTATAATAACATCAGACTTTTTACCACAGGATTAGAACTTCTCCAGTAAAATAAATAAAAAAATACGAACAAGAATTACAAATGCTAATGATCTTCAATTTTCAGACATCTGAAGAATAAGACATTCTTCAAAATGAATTGAGTAAAGTATAAACTAAAAAAAATGAATTATGAAAACAATTATACTGACTATATGCTCCGCGCTATTATTCTGTTGTTGTTCAAGTGAAAAGGAGGAAATCGAGGCTCCCGTTGACAATGAGATACCAACTCACCAATATTATCAATTAATCGGGGAAGTAATCCGAATATCACTTGATTTAGATACCAATGGATATTCCATAAAGAATAATAATCCGAAGGCACTTTCATGTGAATATCTGAACGATAAAAAAGTAATCCTCATGACTTCTTTAAAAGAAGGAGAATCATCTATACACATCATAAATACTAAAGGAACTGTTGCCGAAATCTTCAAAGTATCAGCCTCTTACTGGGAAAGCAATAACATAGAAATATGTGATGAGGATTCGCATGAAAAGAAAAAAGCCATAGTCCAAGCAAACAACCTGAAAGTTAAGCAAGCAATAGAAAAGCAACTGACAGAATATCTACATAAACGAGAGTCAACCCAATATAGCTTTGATGCGAAAACCAGAAGATTTACCATGAACAATGCTCAAATGGGCGAAAAGTATGAAGGAACCTATGTATGGAATATAGACTCTCTGATCCTAAGCCACAATAGAATAACAGAAAGATGTGGATTTCAAAGTACCTACAAAGGAATGCGTCTTATTATCCGTTATGATAGGACAAAGGAATACCAATCTCTATACCCTGATGGGGATATCACATCCGTAATCATCCAAGAAATATGGCGAAACAGAAACTTTTTAGGTCCGATTGGCGGACTAGTAATCAATTAGGAATATTCCTATAATTATTAAAGATTATTTTGCATATATCATTTATCTTAGCGTCCTTTGTAAAATTGAAATAAACCAATAACTAACAAATATGGAAGCTTACGAAAAACACAGAAGTCATCTATACCCCAAGAGGTCCACCACAACCAAAGCTGTAGAAGCTAACAAGGCATTAAGCCTAACCCAATATTAAGCCTATGTTAAAAACAAAGTATTTATTAGTGACATTACTGTACTGCTTTATAAGCGGTACAGTAATGCTTGCTTCAGGCAGAGCGACACTTACGCTAAAAGAAAATATTTATGCAAGAGAAACTCCCAAACGTGTTGTATTGCACATTTTCAACAAAACACAATATGAAATAAGTTTTGGTAGATTCTATCGAATCGAACTGTTTAGTGATGGAAAATGGATTGATATTAGAGCATGCGAAAATTACAAAAGTGACAAAATTACCCTAAAACCATACCAACACTCAGAAGAGATTATATATACCTCCTTGCAAAAAAGGATTATATAGGGTATATAAGAATATAGAATATAATTATCAAACACACTTTATAGCTTATGAGTTCCAGATTTATTAAATAAATATCCTGATAATTTTATGATTATCGATAAGTTATTTATGAATACCCACTCAATATATAAAGGAATAGAAGCAGATTTAGGAAAACCCCTCCAAATTGTAGGGGAATCCCCTTGCATATATCATATTTATTCCCCTCCTTTGTGCATCAATGAACACTAAAGCAAGAGCAGCATGAAACTAAAAAATGATATAAAGAATATTGCCCAATAACACTAATTCAACCATACATGAAAAAAAACAACTATGCCCCTATCGTTTGCAAGAAGAAAGATTATATATCTTTTTTTCTTGATGAGTGTCATCTTTACCGCATGCAGTGATGACAATGATTCACCCGACGGTCCCGGCCAACCGGTCACTATTTATACTCTAAAATTAAAATCATCCGAGAAAGTAGAGTTTAAAGAGATTCCAGCGGGGAAAGAAACTATCTCCCTAGCGGATAATGAAGAGCAATATTTCGGGCAAAGAATAAAACTGGCTTGCCCCAATGAATTACAGTTCAACAATGATTCTTTATTCATTGTTAAGCCAAATAACATCATAGAAAAGTATAAAATAAAATGGCAGGATGATGAATTATTCCTCCATAATGCCATAGCAGATACATGGGAACCCTGTGGGAAAAAGGATACAAACGGACAGTTTCTGCTTAATACCGGATTTTATATAAAGAGAAATCATATATTCGTTGCTATGGGACAGGAGTATGGCTTAACCTCCTACTCTGAACTAATCAATAATAATGACAAGTCACTCTCCATTATATGGCTGAAAATGAATTATGTCTTTGAATAAGAACTAGTATAAACCTCAATATTTGCACAAAATGAAAACATCAATAGTATATATCATTCTACTTCTTGCCACAGCACAATTTGCTTATAGTCAGAAAGAGCAACGCAGCGCAGATAAATTTGTGGCAAAATGCCCCAATGAAATATTCATAGGAGCTATACTGGAAGCCAATAGCATAAACCAAGATACTTACAAAATTTGGGATGTACCAATCAATCCAATAACCGTGAGCTATACTCTTCCCATTAAATCACAAACAATAACCCCTGGTTATAGCAATATGATGAATGCATTGCACGAAGCATTAAAAACAGATAATGTGCTGAAGAATAATTATTCTTTTTCATTCGCCATAAAAGAAATAAAGTCGTATAACGAGCTAGCAGTAAACTGGGGACAACAGATTAATCCCGAAATATTGTTGGGAGTATCGCCCAAGTACCAAACCAATAAAAGGATTTTGATGGTTGATATCACTCAAAGCTTTTTCAGCATTGGAATGGATTTACCGGAATCACTGAGCACTGATCCTAAAGTTCTACAACAGTTAGACAAACTTATTTATATAAATTCAATACAGTTCGGAAGAAAGATTACAGTAGCTATTGAAAGTTATTCCGATTACTATGAATTAAAGGAAAGCATCAGTAATTTACTGGATCACAAACCAATAGATAGTAAAGTCCGGTCAATGCTAGCCAATTCTACCATCAGAATAATGACAGTAGGAGGAAATAATATGGAAGAAATGAATCCGGACAACCCTTTTGCCTATGTACTCAATTATTTTTCTAAAGAAGTGACACCTGATGATTTTGGAACTCCTATATCATTCTCTGCTTCACACATAAAAGATAATTCGGTGTTTGTTAATAAATACGATTTACAATAAGAAGAAATAAAATCAAACTAGATATACAATCAATTATAATACTACTTCCCAGCCTTTTATTTTCATAACTAAAAAGCGATATAAAGTTATGCGTTATTGACTTTTAAAGGAAAATGAAGTTTATATTTCTTTCAGCTTCCTACCCAGCACCGGATGCACCACATCCGGTGCAATTTCTATCAACGGTTCCATCACAAACCGCCGTTCGGTCATTAAGGGATGGGGTAACTCTAATTCCGGCGTATGCAGTATTAAATCGCCGTACAGCAAAATATCTATATCAATCAGGCGGTCACTATAGTTGCCACCCACAGACTTCTTCATACGGCCTAATTCGCGTTCTATCGCTTGCGTCTCTTTTAGGATTTCAAGCGGAGGGAGTTCACTTTCTATACAGCAGGCAGCGTTGAGGAATGAATTTTCGGAAGAAAAGCCCCAAGGGGCGGTAGCATAAAAAGCGGAGAGGGAAATGACCTTCCCTACCCGCTCGTTTATTTTTTGAACAGCAGCATGCAGGTTCGCTTCTTTATCGCCCAGGTTGGTTCCTAGTCCTAGATATACCTTCATACGCCTGTCCGATAAAATACTATTTATCCAGAATCAACATGGCATCTCCATAAGTACCGAAACGGTAACCTTCCTTCAATGCAGTGCGATAAGCATCCATAATCAAATCATAACCACCATAAGCACATACCAGCATCAGCAATGTGGAAAGAGGCATATGGAAATTGGTAACCATGCTATTGGCTACAGAGAAATCATAAGGAGGAAAGATAAATTTATTAGTCCAACCTTCAAACTCTTTCAAATGGCCGTCTGTATCTACAGCAGTCTCTATAGTACGCATAACCGTGGTTCCTACAGCACAAACGTTCTTTCCTTCATCCTTGGCATTATTCACAATGCGGCAAGCTTCGGAGTTGACAAACATCTGTTCCGAATCCATCTTATGCTTGGCCAAGTCTTCCACATCAATTTCACGGAAGTTACCCAATCCGGCATGCATGGTTATATAAGCAAAGTCTATACCCTTAATTTCCAAACGCTTCATCAGTTCACGGCTGAAATGAAGACCGGCAGTAGGAGCGGTCACAGCACCTTCATTCTTGGCAAAGATAGTCTGGAAACGTTCCGCATCCTCCTCTTCTACCGGACGATTGATGAAACTAGGCAACGGAGCCTCTCCCAGCGCATACAGTGATTTCTTGAACTCATCATGCGGACCGTCATACAGGAAACGCAAGGTACGCCCGCGAGAAGTCGTATTATCAATTACTTCGGCAACCATTGAATCATCATCACCGAAATAAAGCTTGTTGCCAATACGGATCTTACGAGCCGGATCAACCAGTACGTCCCACAAACGAAGTTCTTCGTTCAGTTCACGCAACAAAAACACCTCAATACGCGCACCGGTCTTCTCCTTATTTCCATACAAACGGGCAGGAAAAACTTTCGTATCATTAAAGATAAACACATCTTTATCATCAAAATAGTCCAAGATATCCTTGAATACCTTGTGTTCAATCTGGCCTGTTGATTTGTGAACAACCATCAGGCGCGACTCATCTCTGTACTTTGCCGGATGCAAAGCAATCCTATCGTCCGGCAGTCTAAATTTAAATTGCGACAGTTTCATCTTATCTCTCCTTATTCGTTTATAACTTCAATCTCTTGTTGGTCCAGCCATCCGGGAAAGTCTTCCACTTGCAGGCAATCTTCCAGCTTCACTTCTCCCACCCGGGTACGGATCAGCCCTGTAAGGTGTGCGCCACTATTCAGCGCTTCGCCAATGTCACGGGCCAATGCACGGATATAGGTTCCTTTGCTGCATACTACCCTGATCTTGATCTGTGGCAGATTACATTCCAGTAACTCTATTTCGTCGATAATCAACGTTTTGGCTTTCAACTCCACTTCTTCACCTTTACGAGCCAAATCGTATGCGCGTTTACCATCCACTTTGCAGGCAGAGAAGACGGGCGGTATCTGTTCTATGCTACCAATGAAACGCTTCAGCGTTTCTTCCACCAGTTCACGGGTAATATGCTCCGTGGGATAGGTGGCGTCTATCTCCTTTTCCAAGTCGAAAGAAGGGGTGGTAGCTCCCAGTTGCAAGGTAGCAATGTATTCCTTGATGTGGTACTGAAACTCTTCGATGCGTTTCGTAGCCTTGCCCGTACAGATTATCATTACTCCGGTGGCAAGCGGGTCCAGTGTCCCGGCATGTCCTACCTTTATCTTCTTTACGCCCAGTTTGCGGCAAATATGGTATCTTATCTTGTTCACCACTGCAAATGAAGTCCATTTCAGCGGCTTATCAAAGTATAATACTTCTCCTTCTTTAAAATTCATTTTTTACTATACCAATGTGCAAATAATGGTGACTGCACCCACAATGGCACAATACACAGCAAAATAAATCAGTTTGCCTTTCTTCACAATATTAATCATCCACTTGCAAGCCACACAGCCCGATACAAAGGCAGCAACGAAGCCTACCAGCAACGAAAGGACAGATATATCCGTCGTTCCGGCAGCAGCTCCCTTTACAATCTTCATTCCATCCAGCAACGCCTCACCCAGAATAGGAGGAATCACCATCAGGAAAGAGAATTGTGCCAGCTTCGCCTTGTTGTCTCCAAGCAGCAATCCGGTAGCAATGGTAGAACCGGAGCGAGACAATCCCGGCAACACGGCACAAGCCTGAGCCAGCCCTATAATAAACGCATCTTTCATGCTAATGTTCTCTTTTACACGCGGTTTGGCGTAATAAGAGAAAGTAAGCAGCAAGGCTGTCAACAACAACATACAACCTACAATCAGCAATCTAGAGCCAAATATCTCCTCTACATAATCTTTAAAGAACACACCCACAATGCCTATAGGAATCATGGAGATCAGGATATTAATGACATATTTTGTTTCCGCATTCATCTCAAACTTAAACAACCCGCGGAATATCCAGTCTATTTCTTTCCATAGCACTACCAACGTACTCAGCACAGTCGCCACGTGGACTGCTATCGTAAAGGTCAGATTATCTTCACCTTGTATGCCGAATAATGCTGAACCTATAGCCAAGTGACCACTGCTGCTCACCGGCAAATACTCTGTCAACCCTTGGAGTAAACCAAGGATTAACGCCTCAAACCATTCCATAATTTCTCGTCTTTAAATATTTGTATTTGTTATATCCTTCGGTTTGCGCACAATGCCGTAAATCATAAATATAAATCCCAGAAAGCACACAGCCGGTGCTACCTTGATGCGGCGCACGCTGAAAATGTCCGGTTCAAAATATCCCTCCGTTGAACTGGGACCCGTCATCAGCAGGAAACCGATGATGATTACTGCCATACCTATTGCCAACAGTATGAAGTTTGTTTTGTCAAAGGCAAATTTCTGTCTATCCATATCCTTTATAATTAAATGTAATACAATGCACCGGCTTTCATTCGCAGGTACTTGTTGATCGATATATACGCACACATAAAGGTGATAATCACCCCAAATACAAACACAGCCCCCATCACCATAAGCATGGTTATGGGAGTGATAATTTCAATCAGTTCGGGTTCATATCTCACCAAGGCATAAGCCATTCCTATCAATGCCGCGTCCGCCATGACGGCAGCCAGCACGCCAATCCAGATATTCCGCACCAGGAAAGGCTTGCGGATGAAGCCCCAGCTAGCTCCCACCAACTTCATGGTGTGGATAAGGAAACGTTTGGAATAGATGGCAAGACGGATGGTATTATTTATCAAAGCAAAAGAAATAAGCGTAAGCAGTGCGGCCAGCCCTAATAGCAAGAAGCTGATTTTACGGATGTTACTGTTCACGGCATCCAGCAAATCCTGCGGATAACTGATTTCCATTACTTTCTTATTCTGCATGATCTTTTCTTCAATCCAGGAGATACTGTCCGAGTTGGCATAATCGGCATTCAGTTTTATTTCGATGGAAGCTGTAAAGGGATTATAGCCCAGAAATTCGGCAGGATCGGTTCCCATTGCCTCGGTCTGCTCTTTCAGGGCTTGCTCTTTTGAGATATAGGAAGCGGCTTTTACAAAAGGTTCTTCATTCAGTTTCTTTTGGAATTTCAAGACATCCGCTTCTTTCATATCATCGCTGATAAGTACTGAGAAACTGATATTCTCACGCACATACCGGGACAGGTTATTGGCAGACAGTACAAAGAATACCACCATGCCCAGCAACAACAACACCAACATGGTGCTAATGCTGGAAGTAATGAACTGCATATCGAAAAAGGACTCAGACTTCTTTCCCATAATCACTTCTTTCTGAATACATAAATCATTGAACTACTGCGTTCTTCCTTTGCCAGCGAACTGAACCATGCCAGTAGTCCCGTCCACATTCCTTTCAAGAAAGCCCAACGGCTGCCTTTGTATTTTTCCGTCAGCATGGACACATAGAATGCATCAAAGGGCATGGGATGCTGTTCTGCCAGTTTAAAACCATGCTTCACTCCGAATTGCTGCATTGCAGAGGGCGTAAAATGCCACAAATGACGGGGAACATCATATGCTGCCCACCATTCCTTGTATTTCTGTGCATCATACGAACTTGCGTTGGGAACGGCGACAATCAGCACTCCCCTATCTTTCAGCAGCGCACTGAGCTTTTCCCATGTTTCATTCAGATGTTCCAAATGCTCCATGACGTGCCACAACGTGATAACGTCAAAAGAAGCATCATCATATTCCGCCAAAGCATCTTCGGCATCCACGTCCAGTTCAAAATGTTCTTTGGCAAACGCACGCGCCTTAGCGTTCTTCTCAATGGCTTTCACCCGCCAGCCACGTTCTTTCATCGCATTGCTGAAATAGCCCGTACCTGTACCAATGTCCAGCAGACTGCCTTTACTCAGTCCCGAAGTACGTTTTATCAGCTTTGCCTTGCGCGACAGCATATACTTGCGAACCTCGTGATACACGCGGTTCATCAACCCCTTGTGGGTGTCGCTATGCGATATGTAATCGGGAGTTTCATAATACCGTCCTATCTCGGCTTCCACGGGTGCACCCTGCGTAAAGATAAAGCCACAATCCTCACAGCGAACCAAACTGAATTGTTCGCCCGTAGCATAGTGATCCGTACAAGTGATTGCATGTCCCAAATGTTTTCCGCCGCACAACGGACAAGTATTTATATTGAGTATATCCACTTTTTGCCCTAATTTGCTGCAAAATAACAAATAAAAAGTATTATAAGGGCTATCCTTTAAGTACTTTTAAGAGTATATGTTAATCATTCGTTTTTACTTTTTCTACATTTGCACAGATCATTTAAAAAGAAACGGATATGGAGAATAAAAAATTAACCCGTTCCAGCAGCAACAAGATGGTAGCGGGAGTATGTGCGGGCTTGGCTGATTATTTGGGTTGGGATGTAACGATAGTACGTGTAGTTTATACATTGGCAACGTTTTTCACCGCTTTCTCCGGTGTCATCGTTTATCTTATTTTATGGATTGTAATGCCGGAGAAGAGGTAACAGAACGGTTATGCAATGCCTAATAATTCTACTTCGAATATCAATGTAGAAAAAGCGGGAATCGGACCGCTGGCACGGTTGCCGTATCCCATGGTATAAGGGATGTAAATAGTCCATTTGTCGCCCACGTGCATACGTTGGAGGGCTAATTGCCATCCTTCGATGACATCACACAGGCGGAAAGCTTCGGGACAGTTACGGGTGTAGGAGTTATCGAACTCTTTTCCGTTTATCAGGCTGCCTTTATAGTGCACGGTTACGATACTACGGACTGTGGGGGTGACACTACCCTCTCCTGCTTGCAATACTTTATAATAAATTCCGCAAGGCAATGGATGAATGCCTTCCTGTGTAGAAAGAACCTGCAGGTATTGCAAGTTCTTTTCTTTATATTCTTCTTTCTTTCCCATATTTTTCAATAAATCGACTCGTTGGCGTAATTATTTTTGGCTTCATAGCGCAGCCTCCCCCTTTTGAAGGGGGCAAGGGGGATGTTCTTTCGGGAATGATGGTGTATCCTACTACAGAAAGCAACCATACCGGAGAGAACATCCCCCTTAAATCCCCCTTAAAAAGGGGGAGGCTAGCGCGATGATTTAATTATCATGTCAGGCGGGGTTAGAACCCGCCCCTACGGCTAATGCTCTGCAATTACTTCCTCCCCTTTCAGCGTGGCTGAACTGGCCTCGGTGATACGCACATTCACAAAATCGCCAATGCGATGATTGCCTCTATCAAAGACTACCACCTTATTTTGCTGTGTACGTCCGAATAACTGTTCTTTTGAACGCTTGGAAACCCCTTCTACCATTACCTCGAATATCTTCCCCACATCCTTGGCATTGCTTTCGGCAGAAAGTTGGTTCTGCAATTCAATAATCTCATTCAAACGGCGGATCTTGATTTCTTCGGGCACATCATCCGGCAAATGCTTGGAAGCATACGTCCCGGGACGCTCCGAATACTTGAACATAAAGGCGGAATCATACCCACATTCACGCATCAGGGATAAAGATTCCTGATGATCTTCTTCCGTCTCCGAATGATAGCCCGAAAATATATCGGTACTCAACCCGCAATCCGGAATAATCCGGCGGATAGCCGCTACCCTCTCCAAGTACCATTCGCGGGTATATTTGCGGTTCATCAGTTTCAAGATTCGTGAACTGCCACTCTGCACCGGCAGGTGAATATGTTTGCACACATTGGGCACTTCTGCAATCACTTGCAACGTCTCGTCGCTCATATCCTTGGGGTGCGAAGTTGTAAAACGGACACGCATGCCCGGCACTGCTTCCGCCACTGTGCGCAGCAACATGGGGAAAGTTATCACTTCTCCCTCCTTTTCAAAACGATAGGAGTTTACATTCTGTCCCAGCAAGGTCACTTCCTTGTAGCCCCTGCCTGCCAGGTCGCGCACCTCATTCAGGATGCTCTCCACATCACGGCTACGCTCCCGTCCGCGGGTATAAGGCACGATGCAATAGTGGCAGAAATTGTTGCAGCCACGCATGATGCTGACAAAGCCGGAAATGTGGTTGCCACAAATGCGCGACGGAATCACCTCACGATAAGTCTCGGTGGTGGAAAGCTCCACATTGATAGCCTTCTCTCCTGCCTCTACCGAAGCCACCAAATCGGGCAAAGTGAGGTAAGCGTCCGGCCCCACCACAAGGTCTACATGATGATTCTCTATCAAATCATCCTTCACGCGTTCCGCCATACAGCCCAGTACGCCCACAATCAAGTCCCTGCGCTTGTTCTTCTTCATGGAATGGAAAAACTCCAATCGGTTCAGAATCTTCTGCTCCGCATTGTCACGGATGGAACAAGTGTTCATAAACACGGCATCCGCTTCGTCCAGCGTTTCGCATACCCGGTAACCTGCCATCTGCATAATAGATGCAATTACTTCACTATCAGCCACATTCATCTGGCAGCCGTAGGTTTCGATAAACAATTTCTTGTTTTCGGTTTCAGTTGCAGATTTAAAGTCTGCTCCTGTTGTTTCTTTCATATTTCCTTTGATTTATTTATTTCGCTGCAAAGATAGGGACTTCCCCGCAAATGAAACGAATAAAGAGGTTGGAAATTGTCAAAACTTGCTTTCTTTCACTCCACTGCGAAGTTCTCCGATTTAAAGCTGCTGTAATATCTTCCGCAAATAGCCGTGAATTTCAGCACACAATAGTCCGGGTCGGTAACTCCTTCTTTATAGTACATCGTGTCGCCTTCCTCCCATATCATTTCCTTGTGCGCAAGGTCTGTCATCACCTCCATGGTTCCTTTCAGCATGGCACCCCTGAAGAAACGCCTGTCGCAAAAGTAAATACAGGCATGATTGTTCCTCAGATATTGCTGCACACGCATGGAAGATGTATTGGTGGTGAAATAAAAAGTGCGAAGCCCTTCCCTTTTTCGCGGCTGCAACATTGCTTTCATATTCGGAAAGCCTTCTTCGTCAATGGAAGCTATAAAAGCTACTTTCTGATTATCAATCAGTTTCCCAATCGTTTGTTCTACGTTTCTCATAATCTTTTCGATTTTAAATGATGATGCAAAAGTAAGAAGACGGAAGAAAAACCATGCAATAAAAATCAAAGGAGAAATAGCACTTTTCAACGAATGACGTTATGCCGATATTGCAAAGGAGTCAACCGGGTCTGCCGGCGGAATAACCGTATAAAGTATGAAGGGTTTTCAAAACTCAGTCTGTCTGCCACTTCGGATACGGACAGGCTGGTATAAGCCAGCAATGTTTTTGCTTCTTGGATTATCCTATTCTGAATATAGCTTTTAGGGCTGGTATTCATTGTTTTCTGAACTAGTTCATTCAGATAGTTGGGGGTGATACATAGCTCATTGGCATAGTATGCAGTGTCGCGATGAGTTCTGAAATCCCGATCAATCAATTTGATAAAATGATCTATATATCTATTTGAAGTTTTTCCTTCGGTGGCGCTGTAGCTTTTTGAATATTCGCGGTTGAGAAGCATCAGCATCTCATACAGCAAGGCACGCAAGATATGTTTGTCCCTGGAGTGCTCGTTGTTTATTTCGGATATAATATTCCGGATCAGACTTTCAATTCGGGAATATATATTTGTAATGTTCAGTCTAGCAGAAGCTCTATCTCTGTTAAAGTAAGAAAGGTTTTGTATAAAAGAAGGGTCGTTAAAGAATGAGAGCAGGAATTCTTCTTCAAAGATCAGCGCATAGCCTTGCGGAAGGTTCTCTGCATTCCATGCCCGAATTTCTCCGGGTTTGGAAAATATAATATCCCCTTGGCAAAGAGAAAACTGTTCATCGGCAATGGATAAATGTCCGGAGCCACCGGTTATAAAGGTGATATCAAAATAAGACAAGGTGTGCACCGGAGTCTTATTGATATAAGGGCGAATGCTGTCCAGGGTTACTACATCTATCAAAAGCTCCTCACCATACTTCGTTTTATAGAATTTATACCGGGGGATGGAATTCATAATCATACTTTTTGCAAAGATAGTCAATAATGGGTGCGCAAGAATATCTTCAGTTCATGTATTTTCCTTCAAATCCGTCATTCGCCAATAACAATTTGATTATAAGATAGTTATCATGAACAAATATATTCCAATTCCTTCATAAATGGATCAGTAACGGGCAAGCCGTATCATTAGTAATAGCTCGCCCTCGTCATTAGTAATCTTTCAGCCTCATCGTTAGTAAGATGCAGGTGTTTTGTCCGGTCTGTACCTCGGTGAGATACCTTCGGTTTCACACCGGGAAACACTCCGTAACACACCGCGATACTGTAGTTTCCCGGTGTGTTACGAAGCACTTCCCGGTGTCTTATGGACCGCGAAAAACAATGGCCATTGTTTTCCCAAACAACGGCGGGTGTTTCCAAAAACAATGGCGGGTGTTTTTGCTTTGAATCATTATTGATCATTTATGAAGGAATCACAAAATATTTCTTCATGATAAGACACTCATAAACAAAATGTTATAAGCCCATGAAGCTTTTGAAGGAATTTAGACCACAACAGGTAATATGATGCTATAAATGCCCCATAAACAGCGCAAAGAGTTAAATAATTATAAACCGTGAACAAAAAACCGTTTACGTTACCAACGTATCATATTAATTCGCATATTTGCTTCTGAAAAACATTAGATTTTTTTCATAGTTAAGGTTTAGGTTAAAAAAATAGGGGAAGACAACTGTGAAGTTCTCTTCCTTTTTTATTGTCCTTTTATAGCCCGAATTAAGAAATAAATTCCTAACTTTGAGCACTCATTATATAAAAGGAAAGAATATGGAGATCATTCAGGTTATCATATTTATAGTAATTATTGCCGTTGCCATTGCACAGCAAATCTTAAAAGCCAGTAAAAAGGAGAAAGTAACTTCCCCCAAAGACGTACTTGCAGATATGTTTCCTGAGATAGAAGGAGAGGAGCAACCTGTTTCTCCCGTTCCACAAATGATGCGTAAGCCTAAATCTTCCCGCAAGCAGAGCCAGCCTACAGTCACCACAAAACCAAACATCTCCCCCCAGCCGGAAAAAGAAAACAAGAAGCCAAGTCAAGCCCCCATAAAGCTAAGCACAAAAGAAGAAGCGCGACGGGCTTTTATTTATTCGGAGATTTTCAATCGCAAATATTAATAACAACTATCTAAATAAGAATAACACATTGAATATTATGGGATTTAATATTATTTCAGCAGCCGAAGCAGCCAGCTACATCAAGCATGGCTACAACATTGGATTCAGTGGCTTTACTCCGGCAGGAACGCCAAAAGCCGTAACTCCCGAGATTGCAAAGATAGCAGAAGAAGAACATGCTAAAGGCAATCCGTTCCAAATCGGTATCTTTACCGGTGCCTCTACAGGAGACGCTACAGACGGTATTCTGTCAAGAGTGAAAGCAATCCGCTACCGTGCTCCCTACACCACCAACCCCGATTTCCGCAAAGCGGTGAACAATGGCGAAATAGCATACAATGACATCCATTTGTCGCAAATGGCACAGGAAGTGCGCTATGGCTTTATGGGAAAAGTAAACGTTGCCATTCTGGAAGCCTGCGAGATTACTCCCGACGGCAAAGTATACTTGACAGCAGCCGGAGGTATCGCCCCGACCATCGCCCGCCTGGCAGACAAAGTGATTATAGAACTGAACGCCGCCCACAGCAAAAACGGTATGGGCTTGCATGACGTATATGAACCACTTGACCCGCCTTACCGCCGCGAGATCCCTATCTATAAACCCAGCGACCGCATCGGTGTGCCCTATGTACAGGTAGATCCGAAAAAGATTATCGGCGTAGTAGAAGTGAACATGCCCGACCAGGCACGCTCATTCACCGCACCCGATCCTATCACCGACCAAATCGGACAAAATGTAGCCGACTTCCTGGTTGCCGATATGGGCCGCGGCATCATTCCATCTACCTTCCTGCCTTTGCAGAGTGGAGTAGGTAATATTGCCAATGCCGTATTGGGTGCTTTGGGACGTAATAAAACCATCCCTGCATTTGAAATGTACACCGAAGTATTGCAAGATGCAGTGGTAGACCTGATTCGTCAGGGACGTGTGAAATTCGGAAGTACTTGTTCGCTGACTGTGACCAACGAATGCTTGCAGGGCATCTATGATGACATTGATTTCTTCCGCGATAAACTGGTGATGCGTCCTTCCGAGCTTTCAAACAGCCCCGAAATTGTTCGCCGCCTCGGAGTTATCTCCATGAATACAGCTATTGAAGCAGATATTTATGGTAATGTAAACTCAACCCATATCAGCGGCACAAAGATGATGAACGGCATTGGCGGTTCAGGCGACTTTACCCGCAATGCTTATATTTCTATCTTTACTTGCCCATCCGTTGCCAAGGAAGGAAAGATCGGTGCCATTGTTCCTATGGTTTCTCATGCCGACCACACAGAGCATGATGTAAATATCATCATCACAGAACAAGGTATTGCCGACCTTCGCGGAAAGAGCCCGGTAGAACGCGCACGCGCCATCATCGAAAACTGTGCTCACCCGGATTATAAGAATATCCTGTGGGATTACGTAAAGATGTCTTCCAAAGGACAGACTCCTCACTGCATGTCTGCTGCATTGGCTATGCATGACACGCTGGCAAAGAAAGGCGATATGCGATTGATAGACTGGGCAGAATATAAATAAGTCTTCTTCTTTAAATTCTTTTAAATATCGACAATCTTCGGTCAAGCTGTGTGCTTGGCCGAAGATTTCTTTACCTAAAAATCAGCTATGACAGTTTCTCACAAAACTCAATCTTTTCTTCATTCGGTCCTACAATAGTGAAGAGCTTCACTCCATGATCCCAAAAGGGAAGCGATTGCACGGCATGATCCAACATGCGGTAACCGGCAGAACGAACCTCCTGAAACACCTTGTCTATCTCTTTTACATCCAATGCAATATGATCAATAGCACCGTTCTTCATTGCAGCAGCCTTGTTTTCATAGGTTTCGATCATCAAATTGCCTAAACGGAGGAAAGCAACTTTCTCATTTGCCGCTTCATTCAGCGTAAACAATGCAATTTCAAAACCCAAGCCTACATAAAATTCAATTGTTTTCTCCACATCATTTGTCGGGATACCGATATGTTGCACTCCCGTGATATTCTTTCTGATATTCATATTATTCTATCTTTTAATTTTCAGTTAAACATTCTTCATCTTTTATCTTTGAGCCCCACAGAGCATAGTAAAGCATTACCAATTCACAAACCACCACAATCATCCATGTCCATTGCCAGGAACCCAATACATCGGCCATCATGTCTTGCAGCACCGGGAACACGGCACCGCCGAATACACCCATCATAAAGATGCCCGATGCTTTTGAGGTATATTTCTTCAATCCTTTTATGGCCAAGGTAAAGATACATCCCCACATCACCGAATGGCATAATCCGACAGATACCAACACCCATAAATTATTGGTAAAGATGGCAATGAGAGTCAACACCGTTGCCACGGAGGTAGTAAACGTGAGTTGCATGCGTGGAGAAACCTTGTTGAATAATCCTGAAATGATTCTCCCTACCATCAGTCCTCCCCAATAAAGGGTAGCAAGCAGGGCGGGAGAGAGCATTTCCCCTTCGCGATCCAATTCCATGGCATGCAGATTGACATTTACGCCGATAGATACTTCTGCACCCACATAAAAGAAAATGGCTACTACTCCTAAAGCCAAATGACGGAACGACCAGATGCTACGTTCTAGTTTTTCACCTTGTTCCGTCCTTGTCCCCTGAATATCAGGCAAACGGAGTCGTCCGGTAACAATGGTGATCACTGCTACACAGATGGCAATTGCCATAAAAGGAACCATCAACTGTCCGGCACGTACATTATCCAATGAAACCCCAGCGAACATGACTCCCGTCACAAAGAAAGGAGCGATAGTCGTGCCAATGGAGTTGATGGCACAGACAATATTCATGCGCTGCACCGGTTGTGTCCTAGGCAATTCATAAGCAGCTATATAGGGATTGATCACCACCTGCAACAAGGCTGCCGAAGTTCCCATTAGATAAGAACCAAGCAGAAAGATAAAGAAACCGTAGGGCACGCTATCCGACGCTATTTGCAGACTGAGGTCACCATAATTTACGGCAAACCAGGAAGATAGGAAATAAGTAAGCAGGCCGGATACCATAACGACAAGAGCACGTATCAAGGTTTTCTTATAACCGTAATTGTTTATCCATTTACCTCCCAAAGTACTGTTTAGCAAATATCCCAGGAAGAAAAAGAAGGAGATAAGCGTAGTAAATGTATTCCTCAGTTCATCCGTATGGGCCAGAAAGGCTATTTTCAGCGGTCCCTGGCACTGTCCGTTCACAGTAGTCAGAAATCCGACAATGAAATAAATGAAGGTCAGGACCAAAAAAGATCCCAAGCTATTGGTCTTCTGTGTATTCATGGCATAGCTTATTAGTTGATTTAATAAAGGTTTTACGGTAGGGGCGGAAAATCTTCCGCCCGAATGCATTTATTTAGCAAGAATCATTTCCAGCACCGACAAGATATCTTTTTCTTTTATATCTTTCACCATCTGCAAGTAAACTTTTACAAAGTTCTCTGCAGCTTTCAGATCTGTGCTCCGGAAAGGCGAAAGTGCTAAGAAGTCCATCGGTTCACTGCTGGCAATAAGTTGCTTATCTCCATCCGTCAACCAAGGATCACTCACTTCATAAGCCATTCCTTTATCATCCACTTTATATTTCAGATAATGACGATAGGCAGCAATAGAGAAAGCTACACGGGTCAGATCTGCATGGTCACGAATCATCCGGATCAGGTTGGGCATTACATATACCGGATATTTGGAAACCCCGTCAAAACAAAGACGTGCCAACTGGTCACTGACAGAACGGTTTCCAAAACGCTCAATCAATGTCTGCTTATACAATTCCAAATCGGTATTTCCCGGAGCAGGAACATACGGAGTAATATCCTTATCCATAAAGGTACGGATCAACCGGGCAAAACGTTCATCATGCATCGCTTCATCCACCTTTCGGTAACCACTGAGGAAAGCAGGATAGGATAGGAGGGTATGAGAAGCGTTCAGAAGTCTCAACTTCATATTTTCGTAAGCAGTTACATCATTGGTAAACTCCGCACCGACCTTTTCTCATGCCGGACGGCCGGCAATGAAATTATCTTCTATCACCCATTGAATAAAGTCTTCACAATATACAGGGGCCTGATCTTCAGTATTGTTCTTTGCATTCAGCCGTTCTATGTCAGCAGGAGTAGTAGCCGGAGTAATGCGGTCTACCATGCTGTTGGGGAAAGTAACATTCTGTGCCACCCATGCAGCCAGTTCCTGATCTTGCGCTTTGATAAAGGCAGTAAAAGAGCGCTTTGCCGTATTTCCATTGTGTTGAAGGTTATCGCAAGAAAGGATGGTGACAGGACCGTTTCCTCTCTGTATACGTTCACGCAAGCCTTCTGCCACAAAACCGAATACAGTTTTGGGAGCCCGCGGATTGATTATGTCATGCTGTATCATTTCATTCTGAAGATCAAACTCACCGGTAGTCTTGTCCTGATTGTATCCGCCCTCTGTAATGGTCAGAGTGATAATCCTGATTTCCTTATCTGCTATCTTATTTATAACAGCAGAAGGATTTTCAACGCCCCAAATCAGTTCTACCAGTGAACCGATGCGATAAGCCTCATCCTTACCGTCACGCCCGCAAACGGTCAAGGTATATTCACCATTCTGCTTTTTCAATGCCTTGTACAGATGTTCATCAGACGGCAGCAACATTACGCCGCAAATTCCCCAATTCTGCTGGGTGGCATCAGCCAGTAACAGATTAGTGTAATACTCCTCGTGTGCACGATGGAAATTACCAACGCCAATGTGTACGATACCTGCTTTTACTTGTTCACGATTGTAATCGAAAGAAATAACTTGTGTTTTCATGATTTTATGGTTTTAAATTGTTGATTTATGCCACAAATATAGAAGGCGGAAAAAAGAAAAACGAAGAAATTTAAAGGGATTCGCCTGCAAACGTTCCCGCAATCGTTCCCAAAATCTGCAAACGTTCCCATTTTATTTGCAGATGAAAAACGAAAGGTGTATTTTTGTTTCAATTATACCTTAATACTCTAGCCATGAAGCGTGTAACCATAAAAGATATAGCCGAGCATCTGACACTTTCCGTATCAACTGTCTCACGGGCATTGATTGATGACAAGAACATCCGGAAGGAAACCAAAGAAAAGGTGCTGGAAACTGCCAGGCAATTGGGATACAAACCCAATCCCGTAGCCACCAACCTGAAGTATGGACGCACTAACACGGTGGGAGTCATTGCTCCCGAAATGATTACGCCTTTCGCTTCGCAAGTCATCGAAGGGATTCAGAAAGTGTTATATCCTAAAGGGCTGAAAGTGATTATCGCCCAATCCGGCGAAAACCCGGAAACGGAACGGGAGAATCTATTGATGATGGAGCGTTTTATGGTAGATGGTATCATCATTTGCCTTTCACACCACACACAGAACCGCGAAGAATACATCCGGTTACAAGCCGAAGGCACTCCAATGGTATCCTATGACCGGATACCGGACGGGCTGGATGTTTCGAAAGTAGTAGTAGATGATTATTTGAAATCATTCTTTATGGTGGAACACCTCATACGGATAGGGCGGAAACGCATAGCGCATCTGCAAGCTCCACCTTATATCTATAATTCCATAGAAAGAACAAGAGGATACAAGGATGCTTTGGAAAAGTTCAAGATTCCATTTGAGCCTGAGTTAGTCATAAAAACAGGGATGGCCATTGGCGACGGACGGGAAGCTGCTGCACAGTTGTTGAAAACCGGCACGCCTTTCGATGCCATCTTCGCCTTTACGGACACATTGGCTATCGGAGCCATGAACTATCTGCAGGAACAGCACATAAAAATACCCGAAGAAATAGCCGTAGCTAGTTTCTCGGGTACAATCCTGTCCACCATTGTCACTCCGCAACTCACCACAGTAGAGCAACCATTGGTTGAAATGGGAGAGAGCGCCGCCCAATTGATGCTGGAGAAAATAAACAATCCGGAAGCTCCCAACCGAACCATCACACTGGATGCGGAAATCAAATTGAGAGCCTCTACGGAAGAATAAACTTTAAAAATCCAGCACTCGCACTCCGACCTGAAAAAACGCATCATTACTCTGCGGATTCCACATAGCCAGCAGTGTAACAGGGAAATTCATCTGACAGACAGAGAGCTGGTATACAGCTTTTATATTCAGATGGACAATACCCGCCGTATCTCCATAAAAGTTCTCACGGATGCGATGTCCCTTTTCATTGTTTCCGGGAGAGAGTGCAAAAGCCGCACCGGCCCCTGCACTGATATCCCATCCCTCTTTCTGCCAGAAAGAATAGTCGGCATAAACAAAAGTGGAATATCGGTTCTTTTGATTCCCCCTGTCCCGGTCACGCCCGAAAACAATCGTCGACCAATTCAGAGACAGTGGAAACTTATGCTTCCATTGGTAAGACACCGTAGCGTCAATAAAACGCCCTGTCTCCGAAGCCCTGTAATTAAAAACCTCCCTATTGTTATAAGTTGCTTCGGGCGAGAAATTATAAATGTCCCATAAAGAGCATTTAAACCCACCCTTGGTGTACGAAACGTAATAATCAAATTCCTTATACGAAGCCTGTGTATTCATTCCTCCCCACAGACCCAAACAAAATTCTTTCCGACGGTCAGTCATATTCAAGTCGGAAGTCAGCACCATTCCGTCTGCCACCTCCATTCCACGCCATAGATGCATGGTCTGTAGGTCTAAAGCAAAATTCACCTGCGCATCAGCTTGGCAAAAACTGCCAACCAGTGCCGCAACTGAAAATAATATCTTTGATAATGTGTTTTTCATTTTTCCGGAGATAACAAAGTATTCACTGAACCCGCCTTTTCATTTCCTGCGGCAGCAGAGGCATTGCTCCGTTCTGCGTACAAATAAATGCAGAAACATCCACTGCCAACTTGTGTGCGCGCGACACACTCTTTCCTGCCAGAATAGCTGCAATAAAGGCTGCCGTAAATGAATCTCCTGCACCTACTGTGTCGGCGACCTCCACTTTCGGAGTCTCTACAAACGAGACTTCTCCCGGAGTAAATACGTAACTTCCATTAATGCCACAAGTCAGAATCAGCATTTTCAGATTGTACTTGGCCAACAAGATCCAGCATTTATCCTGAAGGTCAATTCCGGGGAAACCGAACAGCCGACTGATGGTAATCAGTTCCTCATCATTAATCTTCAGGATATTGCATCTGCTGAAAGAATGGTCAAGGATTTCTTTCGTATAGAATCCCTGACGAAGGTTTATATCGAAAATTTTGTATTGTTCTCCCTTTTGAGGCATTGCATCCAGAAATCGGTTGATGGTTTGGCGAGACGCTACACTGCGCTGTGCCAATGAGCCAAAGCAAACTGCCTGCGTGTGGTGTGCCAGTTCCTCTAACGCAGGAGTAAAAGGAATATTATCCCAAGCTACATTTTCTTTTATTTCATAGCAAGGAACTCCCGCATCGTCCAACGTCACCTGTACCACACCCGTAGGATAAGGCACTTTCTCTATATTATACTGCAACTGCTTAGCATCCAAGTTATCAAGAATTTCATTTCCTAACTTGTCATTTCCCACAGCACTTACCACTACACTGTCATAACCAAACTGTGACATATGATATGCAAAATTAGCCGGTGCACCACCCAGTTTCTTTCCTTCGGGAAGAACGTCCCACAGGGCTTCTCCCATTCCTACGATTGTTGTTTTCATGATATTACTTGTTTATTAGATTTATGCAACGAAGATAATCCACCCATCAAAAAGAACTCTCCCCAACAGCATTGAAATCTTTTGAGAACGTTTGCGGGAACGTTCTCAAAATCTGCAATCGTTCCCAGTATCCTTGTTTTTTTTGAAACTTTATTGCGTAATTTGCCGCATCATGTTGGAACGCACAAGATATAAATACGAGTTTGAACAAGTATACAAGGACAATTATGCCCGATTGTATTACTATGCGTTCCAGTTTATCAGCAACGCCGAAATCTGTAAGGACATTGTAAACGATGTATTCGAGAAAGTCTGGAGCCAGTTCGAATCCCTTCAACGAGAAACGATTACCGCCTATTTATACACCAATGTACGCAATAAATGTATCGACCACCTGCGCCACTCACAGGTAGAAGAACAATATGCCGACTTTTATCGCGCCATAACTCAAGAAGAAGCCGATAATGGTTTCAGTGAACGGGAAGAAAGGATTGCACGCATCGAAAAAGTAATTGAAGATCTGACTGATCCTACCAAAACCATTCTAAAGGAATGCTACTATGAAAATAAGAAATACAAGGAAGTAGCCGATGAATTTGGAATGAGTATCAACGGAATAAAGAAACACGTTATGAAGGCACTCCGATTGATACGTGAAGAATTCGGTATCAAAAAGAAAAGCCAGGAAGTACCCGAAAAGGAAGATGAAACGTATATATTAATGTGAAAGAGCAAATAGCATGAACGAAGATACACGCATCGAAGAAAAAATAAGCCGCACGTTGCAAGCGATGGCACACCCGGAAGATTTTTCGGAAGAAGAACTGCGCACGTTGCTGGCAGATAAAGAGTGCCTGCAAACCTGTCGTGATTTGCTGGATAGCAAAGAAGCATTGGCACGCCGGTATGCACCTGCTCCGGATGTAGAAGGGGAATGGAAAGAGTTCTCTGCCCGCCATACTCACCGTAATGGTAAACGCATCGTTGGCTTTACGGCAGCCCTGCTGGTAGCCGCTACCATTGCTTTGTTCTTCGTACTTCGTACATCCGCACCATCCGCCTATACTGTTTTCGAAGCTACCACGGTAGCACAAGAAATCACTGTGCAAACACAACAAGGAATCCACATACTGAATGTTCCGCGAGGCATGAATAAAAAGCTCGAATTGCCCGACGGCACACAAGTATGGCTCAATGCCGAAAGCCAATTAGAATACCCCGAAACCTTTGAAGGGCAGGAGAGGAGAGTGGTCTGCTTGAAAGGAGAAGCCTACTTTGAAGTAGCCAAAGATGCTACACATCCGTTCATTGTAGAAACAGATTTGCTGGAAACACAAGTATTAGGCACAGCATTCAATGTCCGTGCCTATTCTCCCGAAGATGCCCATGTCACTTTGGTAGAAGGAAGTATAAAAGTAAGCGATGCCCGACATAAAAAGGAAATACTCATAAAACCGGGACAGAATGCCACTCTGCAGCAAACAGGCAACTTCACCATAAACGAAGTGGAAGCCAAAGCCTATAACTCTTGGACAGAGGGACAGTTCTATTTCGATGACACCGAACTGGTAGAAATCATGCGTGAACTGGGGCGTTGGTACAACATCAATATCATATTCACCAGCAAAGAAGCCATGCACTACCGCCTGCATTTCCAATCGGATAGGAGTGAGTCACTTCCCCAAGTCCTTGATTTGCTGAACAGTATGCAGAAAGTGAATGCAACGCTGAAGAATGATAAAGTAATAGTCAGCCTGTGAAATTAAAATTATTTCTTCGTTCTTTTATAAAATACCAGTTTCCACAGTACCCGATTCTGCAGGCTATCCGTATTATTAGCAAAAGAACAAAATAAAACAGTTATTTATGAAAACAAGACTTATTTATCTTTTGCTAATCTTATGCAGCCTGCAACTGACTGTCACAGCACAAACAGACAAGAGAATCACTCTTGATTTCCGGAATGAAGCATTGCCTTCGGCACTCAAGAAACTGGAACAAGCATCAGGATACCGTATCCTATTTACCTATGATGACATACAAACATATAAAGTAACGACCTCCATCCAGAATGAAACCATTACACAAGCTATCAGTGATCTGCTGAAAGACAAACCGCTGAACTATACACTGAAAGGAGACCAGTATGTGGTAGTAGTATCCGCCTCCGTGAAAAGTGTGAACAGCCTGAAAGGACAGGTATTAGATGAACAAAGCATGCCGATGGAAAGTACCACCATCATGTTGAAGAAAGGAGAGAAAGTAGTGACCGGCAGCATCACCGATGCAGCAGGCAATTACTTCATCCCCAACATTCCTGCCGGAGACTATGAGCTCTGCATTTCTTTTTTGGGATACGAAACCTTTACCCAACCCATCCGGATAACAACCGATACAGCCCTGCAACCCATAACCCTGAAAGACGGTGCAGTAGCTATGGGAGAAGTTATAGTGACCGGCTCCGCACCCGCATTCAAAATGAAAGGCGGAAGCGTGATTGCCAATGTAGCCAATTCCGTACTGAGCCGCGAAACCAGAGTACTGGACGTACTCCGTAAGATTCCGGGCATGACCATGGAAGGCGGTAACCTCACCTCTTTCACCGGCGGCACACCACTGATCTACATCAACGGAAAGAAAACCCGTTCCATAGACGAAGTGAAACAACTGGAAGTAAAGAACATAAAGAATGTGGAACTGATCACCAATCCCGGTGCGGAATATGACGCATCTGTTGGCGCAGTGTTATTGATTACTACCACCAAACGGCTGGAAGGCTGGTCTGTGCAACTGAACGGAGAATTAACCCAGAACCACAAACTGAGCAATGAAGAAAGCGTGAAACTGAACTACCAGACCGGCGGGCTGAACCTCTTCGGCACCTTTACCTATGGAGACTATCGGCGGAAAAGCCATCAGCTGATGAAAACCGTTATCACCACCCCCGACACCATTTGGACACAAGACCTTGACCAACAATGCAAAGCCATGCAGTACAGCTCTTACAACTATTCAGCCGGAGCCGATTATGCTATCAGCGACCAGCATAGCATTGGTATTCAGTATGACGGCTATCTGTCTAAAGACTATAACGATGCTCCTTCTTTCAGCACCATCACGACCAATGGTGAACCATACGACTACATCAAAGGCAATTCTCTATTGAAGAACGACAATGATTATTATCATCATCTAAATGCATACTACACCGGCAAACTGAATGAAAAGCTGAAACTGGATGTTTACACCGACTACGCCCATACTCACAACGGACGCTTGCAAAAAGTGACAGAAGAATCAGAGCGTTTCGGACTATCGGAAGTGACCAATACCAATGAAGCCGATTATAACGTGTATGCCATCAGCCCCAAACTGACTTACAACCTAACCGATGAGCATTCATTCGTAATGGGCGGGGAGTGGAATAAGGTAACCGGAAACAGCTTCCTGGAATACGCAGGCGGCACGGGCAGTAACTCCAAATCAGAAACAGAAGAAGAAAAATATGCCGGATTTATTTCGTATAGCTACTCCAAAGGGGACTTTTCGCTGAATGCCGGACTGAGATACGAGAACGTCACTTACAACTATCGTGACCTGTATGATGCCGGCAATAACATCAGCCGCACTTACAGGAACTTCTTCCCCAGCTTCGGAATTTCTTATAAGACTAAAGAAGTTTCCCAGTCACTCAGCTATCGTACAGGTATCAGCCGCCCGGATTTCGGAAGACTGAACAACTACTCATACTATGTCAACCGTTTCGATTATCAGGAAGGGAACCCGTTACTGGTTCCGCAAACCTCGCATCGCTTTCTGTACTCTCTTTCTTATGATTTCCTCTATCTGTCCTTGGGTTACACGTACATCAAGGATTTCATAGGATTCTATATGTACAGCCATCCGCAAAAGCCGGAAGTCAGCGTCAACACTTGGCGAAACTATGACAAGCAGCAGCAGTTGAGTGCCGTAATAAACCTGCGCCGCCGCTTCGGCTTCTACGAGCCGTCACTGACAGGTATGTATAGACAATGCATCCAAAAAGTGGAATCCATTGACGGGGAACTTTCTGTGGACAAACCCACCTGGATAGTAACTTTCGAAAACAACTTCCATCTGCCGAAAAACTGGTTGGTCAATCTGGAATATAATTACACCAGTTCGGGCAGTTATCAATGGATTACTTCTCGCGCCCAGCACAACATGAACGTAAGTATCAGCAAAACCTTCCTGAACGAAAAACTGCAAGTGAGGTTGGCAGGCGAACATTTGCTGGAACGTCGCATGAGCTTGTATGACGGACGAATCAATAACATCTACTTTTGGCAAGATGAAGACCAAGATGAACGCCACGTATCACTGAGCGTAGTCTATCGCTTCAACAACTATTCCAAGAAGTACAAAGGAAAGAGTGCTGCCGATGATGTGTTGAACCGACTATAAATAGTTATCTTATATTCATTGCGCTTTATAATCAAATTGTTACTTTTGCATCCGGCAGAATAATAATTATAAAACCAATGAATATAAGATTTTTCATTATATGGATACTTGTAGCTGTTTATTCTCTTGGAGGATATTCCCAGGCTACTATGGGGATAGGAAATGCAGTTTCCGATACCTCAAAGGAAGTAAACTTAGAGGCCTCTATCCGTAAAGCCATCAAAAATAAGAAAGCACAAGTAGGAGTAGCCGTTATTCTGAATGGAAAAGATACGATCATCATAAACAATGACCGACCTTATCCCATGATGAGCGTTTTCAAGTTCCATCAAGCATTGGCTGTTGCCAATTATCTCCAACAGAATAACCTGCCCCTCAGTACAGAAATCAATATCACCAAAGAGGATTTGAAAACAAACACCTACAGTCCGCTACGTGATAAATTCCCGGAAGGAAATATTTCGCTGCCCATCAGCGAATTATTGGCTTATACCCTGCAGTTGAGCGATAATAATGCGTGCGATATTCTTTTCAATTATATAGGCGGTCCCAAAGTTGCCGATGACTATATCCGTTCTTTGGGCATAGAACAATTTGCCATTGTGGCAACGGAAGATGATATGTACAAGGATATGAATGTATGTTACAACAACTGGAGCTCGCCATTGGAAGCCGCACGCCTGATGGAGATCCTGCTCACCCGGAAGTTATTCAACGACGACTACCAAGAGTTTATCAAGCGCACCCTGACCGAATGTGAGACCGGAAAGAACCGGCTTGCCCAGCCATTGCAAGGAACAGAAGCCATCATCGGGCATAAAACCGGAACAGGAGATCGTAACGCCAAAGGACAACTTATTGGGACTAACGACATAGGTTTTGTTCCTCTCCCAAATGGAAACCGCTACACCATTGCCGTATTCGTGAAAGACTCGGAGGAGAGCGAGTTGATGAGTTCACAAATCATTGCAGATATTTCGGAGATGGTTTATCGGCAGGTTAAATAAGATCCTTGTTGATACAGATTCTTTTGAAAACAAAACAACCGATAACGGAGACTGTGACATTTTCGTTTTTACAGGTATAATATCTATAAATGAAACAAAAATGTCACAGCTGTACACTGCCTTATAAAATAATAACCTGATCCGCCCCAATCTGCCGGGCAAAATAGGCATCATGGCTAACCATTAACAAGGTGCCTTGATAGCTTTTTAAAGTCTCCGTTAATATCTCCATATTCGTAATATCAATGTTATTGGTCGGTTCATCCACAATGAATATATCAGGAGTCTGCGCACTTACCATCAGGCAGCAAAGGGACAGTTTCATCTTTTCACCGCCACTCAAGCAACTGCACTTCTTATCCCAGGCAGAGACAGGGAATAGAAAACGGTTAAGAATCGTTTTCAACTCATGGTCATAAAGTCCGTTGCTGAATGCAGAAAGTTGTTCCAATACTGATAAATCATCATGAATAATGGAATATTCCTGATCAAGGTAGACATAAGTCAGACCATCTGCTCTTGTCAATGTACCTTGAGTGGAAGAGAGGTCTCCGGTTATCAGCTTTAATAAAGTTGTTTTTCCACTACCATTACCGCCTCTCAAATGGATGCGATCACCACTCTTGATGGTGAAATCAAGGGAAGATGCCCATAACAGGGTTTCCTTGTACGCATAATTGAGGTTAGAGGCTGCAATCAGCGTCTTGCCCGTGTGCAGGGAAGAAGAATTGAAATCCACCTTCATTGCTTTTATATCGGGCAATGCCTTCCGAAGTTCCGTTGCGCTCTGGGTTATGGACTGGATTTTATCGGCATGTACATTACCCAAACGAACTGTACTCTTTTCAGCTTTATCCTGAAGCGTATCCATTGCCATTTTCCCCACTCCTTTCTTTATATTCTGTTTCTTACCACGCGCATCATGCTTTTGTTGGCGTTCCATTACTTCACGCGCCTGCTTCCGAGCCTTCTGCAATTGCTTTTCACTTTCCTCCAAGCGGGATTGCAAAGCCGAACAGCCAATTCCTTTTGTTCTTTATAAAAGTCATAGTTTCCGGCATAATAAGTTACGCCCCCGGCTGTGAGTTCATAAGTAGAAGAAAGGAGATTGAGCAATGTGCGGTCATGGCTGACAATCATCAAAGCAGATGGGGTGGTGGCAATAAAGCGATACAATTTCTCTCTGCTTGCATTGTCCAAATGATTGGTCGGTTCATCCATCAGTATACAAGAAGGAGAATGTATAGTGATTCCCGCCAAAAATACTTTGGTCTTTTCGCCACCACTCAGCAAATGCATCGAATGGGAGAGGGGCACTTCCGGCAATCCCCATTCATGCAAGGCGGCAATGGCTCTTTCCTCTACCTCCCAATCATCTGCCAATGCTGTAAAATTATCCACTGAAGCATCTCCTTGCAATATGGCATGAAGTGCTTGTAACTTAGTCTCTATCCGCAATGCCCCGGCAACTGTCAAGTGATTGAATTGCCCGAAATGCTGCGGAATATAATAAGGTGCCTCCAAGCAAACAATCTGTCCTTCGGAGGGTGATAACTCTTTTGTTATCAGTTGCATCAAAGTAGACTTTCCTGAACCGTTATTTCCGATGAGGGCGATCTTCTCACCTTTACTGATAGAAAAACTGACGTTGCTGAAAAGCACGTCTTTATCCGGATGCATGTAAGTAATGGACTGTACATGTATACTCATACTGTTTCTAAAGATTTAAAATGTTAATACTGAAATGCGTGTAGTTAGGATTAGAAGACAACTATTACGCAACAAACGAAATCGCTTCGCCTGCCGTCCCAACATGAAAATGAATAGTTGTATGGAAATGAATGTTTTAAATTCTCATCGGAGTGTTTTTAAATTTGCGAGGGCAAAGATAGAGAAATAGTTTTAAAAACATAGTATCAAAATGAAAGAAAAAAAAGACAAGGGACAGGGTGATGATGCAAGAATATTAACTACATTTGTAGATTTACTAATTTTAAAATACACAAAATGGACAAACAACGAATATTACAGTATAAGACTTCATTTGATCAGATTACCAATCATATAAATGGTGACGACAATAAAGAACAGGTTGAAATATGGTTCGCAAGAGAATTACAAAACATACTAGGTTATGCTCGTTGGGAAAACTTCCTTGTAGCCATAAACAGAGCTGTTGACTCGTGCAAGACACAGGGGTGCAATGTAGATGACCATTTTCGTGAGGTCACGAAAATGGTCGAATTAGGCAGTGGGGCCAAACGCGAAGTAGTGGATTTTATGCTCACTCGCTATGCCTGTTATCTTATCGCACAAAATGGTGATCCTAAGAAAGAAGAAATAGCCTTCGCACAAAGCTATTTCGCAGTTCAAACACGAAAAGCAGAGTTAATAGAAGAACGGTTAAACTTACTTTCCCGTTTAGAAACACGGGACAAACTGCGTGAAGCGGAAAAACAACTTTCACAAAATATCTATGAAAGAGGAGTAGACGATAAGGGATTCGGCCGCATCCGCTCCAAAGGTGATACTGCACTATTTGGAGGATACACAACCGAGGATATGAAACAGCGGTTAGGCGTAAAGTCAACACGTCCTCTTGCCGATTTTCTACCAACTCTGACTATTGCAGCAAAAAATCTTGCAACAGAAATGACCAATTATAATGTAGAAACAAAAGACCTCTACGGAGAACCATCTATCACCAAAGAACATATACAAAATAACTGTAGCGTTCGTGATGTATTGGGAACGCGTGGCATAAAACCCGAAGAATTACCGGCAGCCGAAGACATAAAGAAACTGCAACGCCGTGCAGCAAGCGATGAAAAGAAGATTGAAAAGTCAACGTCCAAATTACCAAAAAAGAAAGATTAACTGACATACAGACGATGAAAAGGAGAAAAAATCTGAAAAGTGCCATAATAGGCAACTGTATACGGATTCTTCCTCCCTTCGGCCGTCTGAATGACAATAGTATCGGACTGATGAAAACTATTATTTTAATCAAATTCCGGTAACGTCACCGAGAAATTAGGATTGGGCGTATGTTGCGACTTGATAATATCTTTCATTTGTTTCACAATATCGGGATGCTGTGCCGCTACATCATGATCTTCATGAATGTCTGTAGCGAGATTGTAGAGGAACGGCTTTCCTTTCTTCACCACCATCTTCCAATCACCTACGCGGACACCAATCTGATCGGTCTCGTCAAATTCCCAATAAAGGAAATCACGTTCTTTCTGGCCTTCCTGGCCTAACAGAGTAGGCATGATAGAAATACCGTCAAAATAATCTGTTTCCTTTTTCTTCTTATTGCCATACTTCTTGGTATAATTCTTCACACCGATAATATCACAGAAAGTAGGCATCAAATCATAGAAAGCACACTGATGATCATTCACTGTTCCGGCGGCCACTTTACCCGGCCAGCGGACGATGAACGGAATGCGGATACCACCTTCATAACACTGGCGCTTCAATCCATGCAACTTACCGTCACGTCCGAAGAAGGTAGGATCTGCACCTCCTTCTTCGTGAGGGCCGTTATCACTGGTAAAGATAACAATGGTATTTTCATCCAAACCTTTCTCTTTCAACTTTTTCATCACTTCGCCCACATAATAGTCCAGACGAGTAATCATTCCGGCGAACTGAGCATGCGTATGAACAGAAGCATTATAACGGGAACCTTCCAAACCACCCCAAGTCTTATCTACAAAAAACTTTTTCTGATAACCTGTCAGGATAGAATCTTCCGGCTGTGCCAACTCAGCATGAGGTAAAGTGTAGGTAAAGATACCAAAGAACGGCTGTTTGCCATCCTGCTTATCCAGCCATTTCATAGCTTCTTCGTGAATCATATCTGCCGAATACTGAGGACGCTTGAAGTATTCCTTACCAAACATGGGATATTTAATATTCTCATCCATCACTACACGTACTACTGCCGTATCGCCCATGGATTTACTATACCGATTCAAAAAATTAGGATAATAAAGATGCGCCTGGAATTGGCAAATATAACCATAATATTCATCAATACCCCGCTTGTCAGGAGTTGATACAGAACCTTCATAGCCACCTGCCCATTTGCCGAACATACCAGTAGTATAACCATTATCTTTCATTATTTCGGGAATAATCACATGGTCGGGATCATAAGGATGCTGCCCTACTACAGAGAAATCCTCATTATCACCATATTTCACCATCGGCACATTTCGCCAATATTCCTTATTACCGCGTACCTCGCAGTGTCCCGAATGCTGTCCGGTCATAAATGAAGCACGTGAAGGAGCACTTACCGGACTTCCGGCATACGCCTGAGTAAAACGCATGCCTTCCTTCGCCATATTATCAATGTTCGGCGTACTGATATAAGGCTGGCCATAGCAACCCAAATCACCATAGCCCATGTCATCACACATGATATAAATGATATTCGGCTTAGGTGTTTTCTGGGCATAGGCACCCGAAGCGGTGAGTACAAGCCCGGTACTTAACAAAAAAAGATTTCGATTTTTCATAATATGTATATTCATTACGTGTTAGTTATCATTTGAATTATAAGCATCGGCAGTTTATAGAAAATATTCCGGATAGCAAAAGCTATAAAAGGAATATCCATTCTTATTCTTGATAATATGGATTCAGCTCGGTAGGGATAGGGACATGAGTATCTTCAATCCAGTTCATTAATTTCCGATAAAGTTCTTCGCGTTTCCCCGGATAAGACTCTGACAGATTCTTTGATTCACCCAAATCTTCTTTTAAGTTGAATAACTCTATTGATTTATCCTCATAATTATAAATCAACTTCCAGTCACCTGAACGAATACTGGAGTAGGGCTTGGCGCGGAAAGATTTCCCTCCATCCAAATAAGATTCCAAATAGGCAGGAAAATGCCAGAATAGGTCCCGATCCATATCATTCTTTGCCACAAGCGTAAAAATGTCCTTTCCATCCAGATTTGTCGCAACGTCACCATGCGCCAAAGTTACAAAAGTAGGATAAAAACCCACTCCGGTTACAGGAATAGATGAACGGCTGCCCAGCTCTATTTTGTCCACCCATTTTATAATTAAAGGAACACGACTGCCCCCTTCATAAGGCATTCCTTTTCCTCCATTCAGCGGATAGTTGTCTGTTACCGGCTCAGAGCCTCCATTGCCCGAATAAAAAAACAATAATTGTATGATCAACTATACCTAAATCCTCAACGGTCTGGCATATCTTCCCCACACTGTCATCCAGTTTCTCAATCATAGCAGCATATACCGGATTTGTATGATATTTGCCGGGAGTTTTATTACGATACTTGGCAACCAATGAATCCGGCGCCTGTAAGGCAGTATGCACGGCGTGATGAGAAAGATGCAGGAAAAATGGTCCTTCTTTATGAGATTTCATAAAAGAGATTGCCTCATCAGTCAAACGATCCGTAAGGTACTCGCCCGGCTTTCCTTCATCCAGTCCCAAATGGCATTTACTTTTATTGGGCAGGCAATAGGGATAGAAATAAGAATAGGGAGCACCTGCCCTGTTTCCTCCTACATTCCAAATAAAACCCTGTGAAAGCGGACCTGTACCATCAGCATCATCTCCCAAATGCCATTTACCGATATGCCCACATTGGTAGCCTTGTTGTCGGAGGGCTATCGTAACAAAGTCAGCCCGTACATCATCTGTATTGGCTATCGGTACCAATTTCCGTTTTGTCCGGTCACCACGGTCGGGTGGTCTCACGGTAAATACCCCGTGACGGGGAGTGTACATGCCAGTCATCATGCAGGCACGGCTAGGAGCTGAATTGGCTGCTGCCGCATAAGCATTGTCAAAAAGCAATCCTTCTGCAGCAAGACGGTCTATATGAGGGGTTTCGTAATAGTCACTACCCATTACACCCAGATCAGTCCAGCCCAAATCATCAGCTAAAATAAAAACAATATTAGGTTTGTTCTTCGCATCCGTTTCGGCAGAAAATGCTTGCTGTATTCCTACTGTACACAGTAAAGTAGCACCAAACCATATTTTCCGGTATTTCATATTCGCATAGAATTTACAGTTTAAAAGCCAAGCAAGGCCGCCCCATACCATATTCCGTATTGAGACGGCCTCGTCAGTATATCACTAAAAATTACCAGCCCGGATTCTGTTCCAATTCAGGATTCAGCAATATTTCAGTAGTCGGAACCTGATATAAATAATATTTATCCAACCAGCCTTTTCCTTCTTTCAAAGGATCATTGAAAAGATAAAGATTACCTTCTGTCATTGAACCGCTGATTCCGTCAGAATAACCTGTTGCAGGATTGTACAGAGTCATATCATTGGCTACAGCCTCTTCCTTTGTCATCCATAAGCCTGTTGCCGGTTGATTGAGGAACCATGGAGCCATGCGCCAACGACGTACATCATAAAAACCAAATCCTTCACCCATCAACTCAATAATACGTTCACGACGGATCTCCCACAAAACAGGATCAACCTGAATGCCGCTTGTATTACCTTCAGGGTAGTATTTTCCACGGTTAGGATCAAAGCTATCATTAATATCGGCTACTACCATTTTTGCAACACCGACACGGTCACGCAGCTTATTGATTGTTTGGTCTGCAATTCCCTGATTAAATGCTCCCAATTCAAATTTAGCTTCTGCTTCATTCAACAGAACTTCTTCAATTTTGAAAATAGGTTTGTCAGCTGTATTCAGGTCCCCATTGTTAAAGCTGGTTTCCCAGTTATCCCAATTCTTCCATACATAGTAGCCTGAACGGCAAGTCACAAATGCTCCGGTACCCAATCTTGGTATTTCAGGTACAAGTGATGCACTCCAGTTCTGTCCGGGCAAACGTTTCATGCCAATACCCGGATTACTGCAACTTTCATTTGCTCCCATAATATCAATATATTCACGGTCTGCCGGATTATCTGTATACGACCATGTAAGATAATCTCCTTCTTCGGATTTTACTTTATAAGGAGGTATAACAGTGTGATACAAACGCGGGTCACGGTCACGGAACACTGCATACATGTCTTTATTTCCATGATAACCTGAGCCGTCACCCAAAATCGGCTTACCGTTCTTCATCAAATAAAGATCTACCGTATTCTGATTCATCTCTACATAGTGTGAAGAAGTATGCTCAATATAACTCATGCCCATAGGGTTTATATCCGCCACATAAGATTTATAGAGAATGATGCCCGGAACTTGTCCCAAATCCTCTGTTGTCCACATTTCACCATATCCGGCACCGGGTTGCCCGTCTGTTCCTGTGTAAAGAGTAGGATAAGCGGCCATTAATAACTCGGATGCACGTACACACTCTTGCAGGTACTTTTCAGCATCGCCCAATTCATGATATTTCCTCCATGTACCTTCACGCAAACCAAAACGTGAAATAGCCGCACGCACACAGTCCTGATTAATCGTGTTGTCACCATCCTGTGATGTGAAATTTCCAATATTCTGTTCTGCCCATTGCAGACGTTCCAGCATATTGTTAGCTACAGTCTCTCTATCCACGCGAGGTCCATAGACTTCGGGAGAATCTTCCTGCAAAACCTGGTCTACCCAAGGCACATCGCCAAAACGATCTATCAATTCCATATACCAGAAAGAATGGAAAAAGTATCCTACTGCACGCCAGTGGTTTTTCTGATCCTCTGTCATGCTAGAATCATCAATGTGTGAAAGCATGATATTGATACGGCGGATGAATGTCGAAAAGTCCCAACCATTGCCGGATGCTACACTGGCAACTGTCTGATAAGCAAATTCATTGTAACCACTTTCATATTTTTGCTGAAGGTATCCTGCTGCCATATCGCCCCGATACTGCCCGTCCTGTCCAAATCTCTGTAAGGAAGTGCGAATAGTATTATTCGTAAACATCGTATAGCAAGGCCACATAAAAGCCTTGAAGTTATCGTAGGAATTGAATGCATTATCCTCTGTCAAGTCTGTAACAGGAGTTTTTTCCAAGAAACTATCATTACAGCTAGAGAGACTAATTCCTGCGAGAATAGCTAAACTTATAAATAGTCTTTTCATATACTCGTACTAATTTAAGGTTTATAATGTAAAATTAATCCCAAAAGATACTGTGCGGAATGCCGGATAATTCCATTCCAGCGTTTCCGGGTCGATACCCTTTGGTAATGAAGAGAATGTTGCCAGGTTTTCTACACTGACAAAAGCACGCAACTGCGACAAAGATACTTTGGTAATCCATGCTTTAGGGAATGTATATGACAAAGTAACATTCTTGATACGCAGATAAGAAGCATCGGATAAGTACTTGTCTGACTGGCGGTAATTAGAGCCTTGGTTACCATAGCTGCCATAAATACGTGGGTACTTAGCATTAGGATTAACTGCTGTGTAATCACCATTGGCAGCATCTACCGGTTGCCAGTAATCACCCAAACCTTTGTATAAAGGAACAAACTGAAAGTCAGAGTACAATGGGAAAGTCAATGTATTGGCAATCCATTTGTCGCGTTTACCGGTTCCCTGCAAGAAGACACTCAAATCAAAACCCTTATAGTTTAATCCCAGATTAATACCATAAAGATAACGAGGAGTTTCATTACCAATCACTTTACGGTCGCCCGGATTATTCAACGTATTGTCACCGCTGGAAATTATATTTGTTCCTCTTTCATCATCCATTAAGTTCTTGAACTTCACATCACCCGGACGAGGATTATAGCCATCTATGCTTGGAACGCCATCCTTTAATACCCATGAAGAAGTATCGACAAAATCGTCTACGGTATAATAACCATCTGTTACATACCCCCAGATTTCGCCTAATTCCTCACCTTCATAAAACCCACTCAATAAATAAGATGAATTACTATCATACTTCATAATCTTTGACTTACTATCAGACAGGTTGAAACCAACGCGATAACCAACCTTTCCAATCTGATCGCGCCAATTAAAGCCCAGTTCCCAACCACGTGTACGCATATCTGCCGTATTCTGATAAGGAGCATCCGCACCCACCACAGCAGGCAATTGTACACCCGGAGCAAGCATGCCGTTCGTATTACGCTGATACCAGTCAAAAGTACCTGTGAAGCGATTACTGAACATAGAGAAATCAATACCGATGTCTAATGTTTTCACCTTTTCCCAAGTAAAGTTGCTACTTACCAATGAAGGAATAGAAGTAATAGCGGTTACATAATCACCATTGGATATCCAACCATTGTATTTATTATTCACCGTCATAGTCGGAATAAACGAATAAGCAGGCACGTTCTGGTTACCAATCATACCATAAGAAGCGCGTAGCTTCAAAGAACCTAACCAATTCTGAGTACTTTCCATGAATTTTTCCTGTGCAATGTTCCAACCGGCCGAAACAGAAGGGAAGAAACCGTAACGTGATTCTTTAGGAAACTTAGAAGAACCGTCATAGCGTCCGTTTACTTCCAGCAAATATTTACCCTGATAGTTGTAATTCACACGGAAGAATCCGCTGCGAACAGAAAATTCATAGTAGTCATCAGTGGCACTCACAGTAGAAGTACCTGAACCTAATGAGGGAACCTCAATTACAGCCTGTCCATAAGAATAAGCTTCCATTGTTTCCTGGTAGCTTGACTCCTGGTTGAAACCTGCCATTACTTTAAATTCATGATCTCCTAATGCAAAATCATAGGTACCATATAAGTTAATGGAATTATAATCAGTATAACTTTTTACTTTCCGCAAATAGTCATTTGTAGGAGTAGTATCTTCACCACCTTGAACAGTTGTATATGCTACACTTCCTGTGTACCAGTTATAATCATATATATTCTTGTCGAATGTATATTCGAATGCTATTTCAAGGCCTTTCAAAGGCTTCAATATAGACTTCAAGAAAATACGCGGATTATCATACAAAGTTTTAGCCGGATTGGACCAACGTATCTGATTGGACGGAGTAAAGAAAGGCAACCCATCACCGCCTGTAGTAGAAATACCTTCCGGCATATTGCCTTCCGGATAGAAAGAAGCAAGACGGGTACTGTAAATAGCGCCCAAAGCAGAACTTGGCACCGTACTTTTACTATGTGCATAGCTGAAAGTAGCTTCCTGAGTAAACCATTTTGTAACATCGGCAGATATAAATCCACTGACATTCATTCGTCTGTATTTATCCTTGTCAGTAATCAGCACACCGTCATTATCAATAAATCCGGCAGAAAGACGATAACGGAGCTTATCAGTACCACCTGTCATTGATATATTATGGGTATGCTGGAAACTGGTCTCAAGCATGTTCTTCACCAAGTCCTTTTCATTCAAATAATAAACAGCCCATCCGTATCTTTAAAGATGCCATCGCCGACAGTAGGAATAGAAGACGGATCATTACGATATTGCTCCAAATATCCCATCCACTTGCTTACACTGGGCGAACCCATTGTCCAGAATTGATCTCCGGCAGCATCAGAATAGGCCTGCAAATATTCCATCAACGGTGCCTGTTCTGGCAAATTCATGGCGGTTGCAAAGGCAAAGCTATTATTATAATTCAGTTGGAAAGAAGTTTCTCCTTTCGGACGTTTGGTAGTAACCAAAATTACACCACCGGCAGCACGGGCACCATAAATGGCAGCCGAAGCGGCATCTTTCAGCACTGTAACCGTTTCAATATCCTCAGGATTAACCATATCCAGGTCTCCTTCCACATTGTCAATCAAAATCAAAGGCGCAATGACACCACCATAAGAACCGTCACTATTTTGGGTGCCTACAGAATAGGCACCACGAATCTGGAATGATTTACTCGTACCGGGAGCATTACCGTTACTTGAAACATACAAGCCGGGAACTGCACCCTGCAATGCATCGGCAGCTTGTGATAAGGGACGGTCACCAATTACTTCATCCATATTAACAGAAGTAACAGCACCGGTCAAGTTTGCCTTTTTCTGTGAACCATAACCTACTACCACTACTTCGTCCAATGTTTCGGTATTCTCACGCATCACCACCTGAATGGTCTTCGTATCATTCACCGTTACCTCCTGAGACTTATAACCGATATAGCTGATTTGCAGTTTCACCGGAAGCTCAGAAACCTCTAAAGAGAATTTTCCATCAAAGTCTGTAATACATCCGTTAGTAGATCCTATTACTACAACAGATACACCAATAATCGGTTCTTTGGCAGCATTCAGAACCAATCCTGTAATAGTGTTTTGTCTTGCTTGCTGAGGCTTATAAACAGAAATACGTTCTCCCTCTACCTTGTAACGGATATTCTTTCCTGCAAATAAGATTTCCAATACCTCCTCCACACTTTTATTCCGGACATCAATAGAAACCTTTTCGTTGATATTGATATCATTATTACGTACTAAAAAGGAGTAACCCGTCTGTTTCTCAATTTCATGAAAAACCTGGTTTAAAGAGATAGAATTTTGCCGCATAGAAAATTTTGCCTCCTGAATAGACAGCGCAGCCATAGCCACATTTCCCCATAACAGAAATGAAGCCACCAAAACAAGAGGAATCCAATGCCCCCTGTGATTTTTGGAAAAGTTTTTTCTCATACTTAGATTTTTTAGTTAACAAAATATTTAAAATGTACCGGTTATAGTACTTCTTTTCATAGTTCGATCATCTGTCTGTAATGACAATCGTTTTTCCTTTCTTCCGCCACACAAACTTATTATCAACATCCAAATAGGAAAGGATCTCGTCCAATGTGAGATAAGCATCTACACTGCCTGAGAAATATTCAGTATGCACTTTTTGAGACTGAATAAGTATCTGTATATCATATTTTCCCCTATTGTTTTAAGAATATCAAACAATGTTTCATTGACAAAAACCAATCGTCCTGTTGTCCAAGCAGTCTGAGAAGCTGCATCTATCTTTTTCATAGACAGCTGTTTGTCCTCCTTATTATATATAGCTTGTTCATTGGGAGACAGAAAAAGGTTCTCTTTTGCCTCTGAAGCTACAGAAACCCGCACACGTCCCTCCGCAAGTCTCACTTTAACTTCCGGTTCATCCGGATAAGAAACAATATTGAATGTAGTACCGAGCACTTTCACATTCAATTCTCCTGCATGGACAATGAAAGGTTTATCCGCATTTTTAGTAACTTCAAAATAAGCCTCACCGGTAAGGAAGACTTCCCGATTCTCTTTATCCTGCAAAGAGGCATCATATTTTAATGTAGTTCCCCCGTTAAGAAAAACAACGGTATTATCAGGCAATATCAGTTTGGAAGTAGTTCCTTGAGGTATCTCTATCTGGCAATAAGAATCCATAATAGAAGTAGATTCCGATGAGGAGTATAAATAAAGGAAAGTAATGCTGCAACCTATAAGTAATGCCCATACAGCAGCAACGCTCCATATTCTGATTTTACGTGAAAGGGTGCGTTTACGAGAGGAACGGAAATTCAAGGTATCACGCAGTTGCTCAAAATTTTGCTCTTTCCGCCGTGCAAACCAAGATGAAGAAGCCAAAGCATAAGCGCGTGTCATTTCACTATACTTTTGACGACAGGAATCATTGTCTCTCAACAATTCCGTCAGTCTCTGCATATCTTCAGGCGTGATACTACCTTTCAGATAATCCAGCATTACTCTTTCAAATTCATCTATCAAATTGTCCATTCTGCACTCTTTTGACTTTACTTACTACAGATAATACACGCGCAGCAAACAAATCATTTAGGCAAAAATCAATTTTTTCTTCTTATTCCACTCAAAAAAGGAAAAATAATAAAATTCCGATCCTCGTTCCTATCTTTTCTTTTATCTTGTCCATAGCATTCTTTATATGTACTCTGACCGTATTAACCGAAAGATTATTCTTATCTGCAATTTCCTGCGGAGTCAGATTAGAATAAAGATACTGCTCAAAAATAGTTCTGCATTTATCAGGAAGGGAAGCCACCAATTCCTGCACTTGATGTTCCAGATCTGCCAACTCCATTTCTTGCAGAGGAGTGCACTCGGCAGCACAATATTCTTCCTGAAATTGAAGCAATGCTCCACGATACTCATCCAGGATTCTCTCACGGCTATGGAGTGAACGCAAATAATTCAAACACCCATTCTGAACGGCACGTGCCAAGTAAGCATGAATGGGAAAAGATAATTCTTTGCGCTTATACCATACTTTTGCAAAGGTTTCATTTACAATATCCTGCGCCTCAACCGGATTAAAAATATAAGAATTGGCACAAGCGCAGAGATATACAAAGTAGCAATTATAAAAGATCTCAAAAGCCTTTTCATCTCCTTTGTTTATTCTTTCAATCAAGTCCCGGTCTACTACCCTTGCTTCCATCTTTATTATTAGAATATGTTAATATTGCAAATATAGATAATTTTAGAAGAATACAGCCATAAAACTATTTCTTATTAAGAATACTAGTAATACTCAAATACGAAAAACGAAAAAAAGGAATAAACTCTACTCAATATTCTAAAGAATATTCATTAACTTTGTTCCTTTACTAAAACAAACACATTCTTTGCGTATGAATAAAAAGCTATTATTCTCCCTGCTTCTTGCCGGGACAGCTTTCACCGGACATGCCGATGAAGCTAGATTACCCCGCTTTCCTGCAACCAACGGTCCGGACGTAGTTTTCTCCTATGCCGGAGATTTGTACAAAGCACCTCTAGGTGGCGGCGAAGCTCAAAGACGGACTTCGCATATCGGCTATGAAATGTTCGCCCGTTTCTCACCCGATGGAAAGCCTATTGCTTTCACCGGACAATATGACGGTAATACCGAAGTATATCTGATGCCTGCCAACGGAGGCGAACCCCAACGTCTTACTTATACCTCGACCAACAGCCGCGATGACTTGGGAGACCGCATGGGTCCCAACAACATTGTGATGACGTGAAGCCCGGATGGTAAAAGCATTGTCTACCGCAACCGAATTGGCGACAGCTTTACCGGCAAGCTTTGGACAATCTCTAAAGAGGGCGGTATGTCACAGGCTATCCCATTGCCCGAAGGAGGTTTTTGCAGCTACTCGCCCGACGGTAAAAAGCTTGCTTACAACCGTGTGATGCGTGAATTCCGCAACTGGAAATATTATCGCGGAGGAATGGCAGACGATATATGGATTTATGATCCGGCCGCCAAGAAAATAGAGAATATTACCAACAATATAGCACAAGATATTATTCCGATGTGGATAGGAGAGGAGATCTATTTCATTTCCGACCGAGACCGCACCATGAATATCTTTGTCTATAACACCAAGACCAAACAAACCGAAAAGGTTACCAACTATACGGATTATGATGTAAAATTCCCCAGCAGCAACGGACAAGTCATCGTCTATGAACACGGGGGCTATCTGTACAAGTTAGATCCTAAAACGCGTAAATCAGAAAAGATTTCCATTACTCTGGCATCAGATAATATCTATGCCCGTAAGGAAATGAAAAAAGTAGCCGATAACCTCACAGCCGCCAGCCTTTCACCGGACGGGCACCGCTTGGCAGTGACCGCTCGCGGAGAAGTATTCGATGTTCCGGCAGACAAAGGTGTAACTCGGGATATAACCCGCACCCCGGGAGCTAACGAGCGCGGAGCCGATTGGAGCCCGGATGGAAAATACATCGCCTACATCAGCGACCGTACCGGCGAAACCGAAATCTGGCTGCAATCTGCCGAAGGTGGAGAGCCTATCCAACTGACTAAGAACAATGATACTTATATCCGCCAACTGATGTGGAGTCCGGATAGTAAAAAAGTACTCTATACCGACCGCAAAAACCGCATTGTGGAAGTAGACATTCCTTCAAAAGCCAAACGTACCCTGATGCAAAACCCGGAAGGAGAATTTTACTCAGTAAGCTATTCACCGGACAGCCAATGGATTACCTATACCAAATCCGGCAAAAATAATATGAGCGTGGTCTATGTGTACAACCTCAGCACAGGCAAGGAGTATCCGGTAACCGAAAAATGGTACAGTTCTTCTTCACCCGAATTTAGCAGTGATGGCAAATATCTCATTTTCAGTTCTGAAAGAGATTTCAATCCTATTTATAGCCAAACAGAATGGAATCATGCCTATAACCGTATGGGAGGCGTTTACATGGCCATGCTTGCCAATGACACCCCATCGCCCCTGTTGCCCACAGATGAAACAGTCGGCATGGAAAATGAAGTAAAAGATAAGAAAGTATCAGAAGCAACAGGAAGCAGTGTTAAAATAGACCCTGCAGGCTTACCGGGCAGATTGATTAAATTACCATTGAACGCCGGAAACTATGGTAACTTCTATTCAGATGGAAAGAAAGTATGGTATTCAAGTGGCAGAGACACCAAAGTTTTCGACCTGGAGAAACAGGAAGAAGAAACAGTAGCCGCCGGCGCTTCTATGAGCGTAACGAGCAACAATAAGAAAGCATTATTCCACAAAAGAGGTAATCTGTACATCTACGATTTTCCATGCAGCAAGGCATCCATGGAGGATCCTGTTGATTTGGATGACATGGTGGCACCGATAGATTATCCGCAAGAATGGGCACAAATATTTGATGAAACTTGGCGTGCTTTCCGTGACGGATTCTATTTGGAAAATATGCATGGTGCAGACTGGAAAGCAATAAAAGAGAAATATGCAGTTCTGCTGCCTTATGCAAAGACCCGTTTGGACTTGAGCTATATTATAGGTGAAATGATTGCCGAACTGGCTTGTGGCCATGCCTATGTAAATCCGGGCGAGATAAAAGGCCCTGAACGCATCCCGATGGGATTATTGGGAGCAGAGCTGAGCCGCGGCAAGAACGGATTCTACCGCATTGATAAGATTCTGCCGGGAGCTGTTTACAGCCAGTCATTGCGTTCTCCACTGACAGGACCGGGTATTGAGGTTAAAGAAGGAGATTACATTACAGCCATCGACGGTGCTTCAACAGCTACTGTTGACAATATTTATAGCTTGCTGGTAGGCAAGGCAAATGTACTGACAGAATTAAGCATAAACAGCACAGCATCAGCCGATGGTGCACACAAAGTGGTGATAAGTCCGATAGATGATGAATCTCCATTATATCATTACAACTGGGTGCAAGACAATATAAAGAAAGCAGAAAAAGCAACTAATGGCCGGGTAGGCTACGTCTACATTCCCGATATGGGACCGGAAGGGCTGAATGAATTTGCACGCTACTTCTATCCGCAACTGGACAAGGAAGCACTGATTATTGACGACCGTGCCAATGGTGGCGGTAACGTATCGCCAATGATTATTGAGCGCTTGCTTCGTGACCCCTACCGGCTGACGATGAGCCGCACTTCTACTAAGGTAAACACAATTCCGGACGCAACTCTGGTAGGTCCTAAAGTCCTGTTGATAAACAAGTATTCAGCATCAGATGGCGACCTGTCCCCGTGGAGTTTCAAGGCAACCAAGATAGGTAAAGTAATCGGTACTCGCACTTGGGGCGGTATTATTGGCATCAGCGGGCCACTGCCTTATATGGATGGCACGGATGTACGCGTTCCGTTCTTTACCAATTATGATGCAAAAACCGGACAATGGATTGTAGAGAATCATGGTGTAGATCCTGATATTCTGATTGATAATGATCCTATCAAAGAACAGATGGGAGAGGATCAGCAGTTGAATAAGGCGATTGAGGTCATTCTTCAAGAGTTGAAAGATCGCAAGCCGTTGCCGCCGGTTCCGGCTCCCAGAACTTATAAAGATTTAGGAGCGGAATAGAGCATATTGAAATGGTTCTGAATCAATTCCCGTAGGGGCGGACCCGTGTGTCCGCCCAAATGCATTCACAATACATGCTTTTCCTGTATGTTATCGGGCGGACACATGGGTCCGCCCCTACGATGGATGAATTCATTTCCACCCCCCCCCAAATGATTCAATGCAAAAACAATGGCCATTGTTTTTCGCGGTTAATAAGACACCGCGAAAAGCTCCGTAACACACCGCGAAAATAAAATATCGCGGTGTGTTACGAGGTGTTTCGCGGTGTGAAACCGGAAGCATCCCACCGCCTCAGCACCCCCTTAAAAAGATAACCGCCTTTCTAAAAAAAAGAATTAGAAGTTTTCCGAAAAGAATGAAGTGTTTTTGAAAAAGAACAAGGAGTTTTTAAAGGATTTCTTCCACTTTACCCCCCTTTTTCTACTCCCCCAAAATGCTGAAACTCATTTTCTTTCCCCTTCCCATCTATTATTCCCCCGACTTTCATTATCTTTGCAAACTCTTAAATACAAAGCAATTAATAAATAAATTATATATAGATCATGGAATACAATTTCAGAGAGATTGAAAAGAAATGGCAGCAAAGATGGGTGGACAATCACACCTATCAGGTGACCGAAGACGAAAGCAAGAAGAAATTCTACGTATTGAATATGTTCCCCTATCCATCGGGAGCAGGTTTGCACGTAGGACATCCGCTGGGATATATTGCCAGCGACATCTACGCCCGTTACAAACGCCTGCAAGGCTTTAATGTGCTGAATCCCATGGGCTATGATGCCTACGGACTTCCCGCAGAACAATACGCCATCCAAACCGGACAACATCCTGCCATCACCACTGTAAACAATATCAACCGCTATCGTGAACAGTTGGACAAGATCGGTTTCTCTTTTGATTGGAACCGTGAGATACGCACTTGCGAACCGAACTATTACCACTGGACACAATGGGCTTTCCAAAAAATGTTCAACAGCTATTATTGCAATGACGAACAGCAGGCACGCCCCATCAGCGAACTGATTGAAGCATTCCCACAATATGGCAACAAAGGACTAAATGCCGCTTGCAGCGAAGAAATCAGCTTCACCGCCGAAGAATGGAATGCCAAAAGCGAAAAGGAACAACAGGAAATCCTGATGAACTACCGCATCGCCTACTTGGGCGAAACGATGGTAAACTGGTGTCCGCAACTGGGAACCGTTCTTGCCAATGATGAAGTGGTGGACGGAGTTTCGGAACGCGGCGGTTTCCCCGTAGTTCAGAAAAAGATGCGCCAATGGTGCCTGCGTGTATCCGCTTATGCCCAGCGTTTGCTTGATGGATTGGACAATGTGGAATGGACAGACTCTCTGAAAGAAACCCAGTGCAACTGGATAGGTCGCTCAGAAGGTGCAGAAATACAATTCAAGGTAAAAGACAGCGATATTGAATTTACCATCTTCACCACCCGTGCAGACACCATGTTTGGCGTAACCTTCATGGTATTGTCTCCCGAAAGCGAATTGGTTTCCCAACTTACCACTCCCGAACAGAAAGCTGAAGTAGAGGCTTACCTGGATCGTACCAAAAAACGTACAGAGCGTGAACGCATTGCCGACCGCCGTGTAACCGGTGTATTCAGCGGTTCGTATGCCATCAACCCGTTTACAGGAGATGCAGTTCCCGCGTGGATCAGTGATTATGTATTGGCAGGTTACGGCACAGGCGCCATCATGGCTGTTCCTGCTCACGATAACCGCGACTATGCTTTTGCAAAACACTTCAACCTGCCCATCGTTCCCCTGGTAGAAGGTTGCGACGTAAGCGAAGAAAGTTTCGATGCCAAAGAAGGTATTGTTTGCAACTCGCCGCGCCAAGGTGTGACTCCTTACTGCGATCTTTCATTGAACGGGCTTACCATCAAAGAAGCCATCGCAGCCACCAAAGAATATGTAAAAGCTCACAACTTGGGACGCGTGAAAGTAAACTACCGCCTTCGCGACGCTATCTTCTCACGCCAGCGTTACTGGGGTGAACCGTTCCCGGTGTACTACAAAGACGGCATGCCCTACATGATTGACGAAAGCAAACTGCCGCTGGAATTGCCCGAAGTTGCCAAATTCCTGCCTACCGAAACGGGCGAACCCCCATTGGGACACGCTACCAAGTGGGCTTGGAATACAGAGACAGGCGAAGTGGTAGATAACTCATTGATTGATAACGTAAAAGTATTCCCACTGGAACTGGATACCATGCCGGGATTTGCCGGTTCATCAGCCTACTACCTGCGCTATATGGATCCGCGCAACAACCAGGCCTTGGTTTCAGAAAAGGTAGACCAATACTGGCAGAATGTAGACCTCTATGTAGGAGGTACGGAGCACGCTACAGGACACTTGATTTACTCTCGTTTCTGGAACAAGTTCCTGCACGATCTGGGTGTAAGCATCAAGGAAGAACCGTTCCAAAAGTTAGTGAACCAAGGTATGATTCAAGGCCGAAGCAACTTTGTATATCGCATCAAGGATACCAATACATTTGTTTCCCTGAACCTGAAAGACCAATACGAAACCACTCCGCTGCACGTGGATGTGAATATCGTATCCAATGATATTCTGGATATTGAAGCCTTCAAGAACTGGCGTCCAGAATACAACAATGCGGAATTCATCTTGGAAGACGGCAAATACATCTGCGGATGGGCAGTAGAAAAGATGAGTAAATCGATGTTCAACGTGGTTAATCCGGATATGATTGTCGAAAGATATGGTGCGGATACATTGCGTATGTACGAAATGTTCCTCGGTCCGGTAGAACAGTCCAAGCCTTGGGATACCAACGGTATAGACGGTGTTCACCGTTTCTTGAAGAAACTTTGGAACCTGTTCTACAGCCGCACGGACGAATTCCTTCCGGTGGAAGCTGCTCCGACTAAAGAAGAATTGAGAGCCATCCATAAACTGATAAAGAAAGTAACCGGAGATATTGAGACTTTCTCTTACAACACTTCTATCAGTGCATTTATGATCTGTGTAAACGAACTGACCGCATTGAAGTGCAAAAACAAGGAAGTATTGAGCAATCTCATCATCCTGTTGGCTCCCTTCGCTCCTCATTTCAGCGAAGAACTTTGGGAAGCATTGGGCAATACCACCAGCGTATGTGATGCCCAGTGGCCTGCATTCAATGAAGATTACCTGAAAGAAGATACCGTAAATTATACCATCTCTTTCAATGGTAAGGCACGTTTCACTATGGAGTTTGCTGCCGATGCCGATAACGACACTATCCAAAGTACCGTTATGGCTAACGAACAGGCACAGAAATGGATTGAAGGCAAGACTCCGAAGAAAGTAATCATCGTTCCGAAGAAGATTGTAAACATCGTATTATAATCGTCTATGGATTCAGTATTGAAACTCAAATTTGGCAGGGAGGTAAAGGACTATTTAGCCATTACTTTCGGACTGATTTGCTATACAATAGGATGGGCGGCATTTTTGCTGCCCTACCAAATAACGACAGGTGGAGTTACCGGTATATCGGCTATCATCTACTATGCTACCGGCATTGAGATCCAAGTATCCTATTTCATTATCAATGCCATCTTTATGGGATTTGCTTTAAAGATACTGGGTCCGAAGTTTAGCCTGAAGACCATTTATGCCATCTTTATGCTAACTTTCCTGTTATGGCTTTTTCAGGCATTATTAAAGGGACCCGATGGAGAACTTCCTCAATTATTGGGCCCGGGACAGGAATTCATGGCTTGCGTGGTAGGAGCCGGATTACTGGGATTTGGCATCGGCATTGTGTTCTGCAACAACGGAAGTACCGGAGGAACGGATATCATTGCGTGGATTATCAATAAATATAAGGATGTAACGCTGGGTCGTATGATGATGTATTGCGATATTGTGATCATCTCGTCCTGCTATTTCATTTTCCATGATTGGAAGCGGGTATTGTTCGGTTTCTGCGTATTGTTCATCATGAGTATTGTGATTGATTATGTAATAAACAGTTCACGCCAATCCGTTCAATTCCTTATCTTCTCGCGCAAGCACGATGAGATAGCCGAAGGAATCTCTACAGAAATAGACCGTGGGGTTACTTTGCTGGACGGCACAGGCTGGTATAGCAAACAGGGTATCAAAGTAGTGGTAGTCCTGGCTAAGAAAAGCCAGTCGTTGGATATATTCCGGTTGGTGAAAGATATTGATCCCAATGCATTTATCTCTCAAAGTAATGTAGTGGGAGTTTATGGAGAAGGATTTGATAAGTTGAAGGTGAAATAAACATTATTTCAGTCAAAAGAATAAAGGACCTAGCGGCTGTATGAATCATCAAACATTCATACAGCCGTTTTACTTGCTATTCATAAAAGATTTTCTTGGAATTATTTACTTAGATAAAGTTCCTTAAATATTTTATTTGTCAGCAAGAAAAGTTTGTTATATTTGTAGATTACTTTGTGACTATGAAAAAAATTATTTTTCTGATATATATGCTAAGCTATGTGGCACAATCCATAGCAGGCCATTACTATTATAAACAAATCTTCCTACGGGAAGGTCTTCCATCTAGAGTACGTGCAATATTGACAGATGAAAGGGGATTTGTATGGATTGGAACTAGAGAAGGAGTATATAGATTTAATGGTTATGAATTAAAAAAATACGCACACGAAAACAATACTCCCAATACTTTACCCAGCAATTCCATCGTGAATATTATAGAAGGTAAACAGCATGATTTATGGATTATATCAGAAAAAGGAATCGCTTTATACGAAAAGGATAAAGATGAATTTCCAGCTCTTAAAGATTCTACCGGGAATTATATTCAGGCTTATTCTGCCTGCTCTGTGGAAGATGGTATCCTATTTGGTTCAAAAGGGAAATTTATTAAGTATGACTATCAAACCCGTTCCTTCTCTTCCATTCAACTAAACGGCAAACCTAATTTTGACATTACTTCCATCATCTCTCTAGACAAAAATTCCATTTTATGCAGTAGCCGTTGGGCAAGAAACATATTGGTTGATGTACGCACAGGAAAAATCAAATCTGATCATTTTACTCCCGACCATGAAATTACGGCCATGTTTCTTGACTCAAAGAGAAGAATATGGATTGCTTCCTACAACAATGGTATCAAATGTTACTCACATAATGGAAAACTACTTACTTCCTATACCACACAGAATTCGCAACTAAGTAATAACACCGTGATGTGCATTGCCGAATCAAATTACCACATATGGATAGGAACTGACGGAGGGGGGGTTAATATACTCAATCCCGAGACACAAGAGATTACCATACTTAAACACACTCCGGGAGATGACTCTTCTTTGCCGGTCAATTCTATTACTTGTTTTTATAACGACGGCAATACATTCTGGGCCGGTACTATCCGCGGTGGACTGATAGGTATCAAACAAGTTTATATGCAAACTTATACCAGTGCTTTACTGGGAACGGATGGGGGACTTAGCGAAAATACCATTCGCAGCCTTTATCAAGATAACGAAAGCACAATATGGATAGGAACTGACGGAGGAGGAATCAATAAATTTAATCCTACCACTAATAAATTCAAACATCTGCTATCTACGTGGGAAAACAAAGTATCTTCCATTACCAGTTTTGATGCCAACCATCTAATATTCTCCTGCTTCAACAAAGGAGCTTTCATTCTAGATAAAAAGACTGAAAACTTCCGGCCTTTTATCATCGTCAATGATAGCATAAACAAGCAACTCTATCATCGGGGAAAATCAGTAAATGTATATCAAAATACCCTAGAAAGTATTCTGATCTTGACAGATTGCCTCTACATCTATCATATGGAATCACATACTTTCCAGCAAATTAAAACTGAGAATATACTTGGTATCCTGCTGGCTATTGCCAAGAATGCAGATTGCACTTTCCTCAATGATATGAAAAATATCTATACACTGAACCACCAAACTCTGGAATTAACTCCATTATTCAGTTTTAGCGAAGCGAGCGATACGACCATTAATTCCGTATCAAAAGACCAAAATGGCACTTTCTGGATAGGAACTAATCAAGGATTGGCTTCCTACAATCCCAATACACACAGTTACTCCACTTACCCCACCAACTTGTTTACCAATGCTATTTCCGTGGTTTGTGACCAAAGAGGCCGAGTATGGGTAGGTAGCATTGAAAACATGCTATTTCCTGGTCTATCTTAGAGAAAAAATTCATTATTTATAGCGAATCCGATGGCTTAAGCCTGAATGATTATATGAACGAGCCAAGACTTGTTTCCAGCAACGGTGACATCTATATGGGAGGTGTAAAAGGACTGTTACGCATTGACAAACAATTACAAATGGATGCATCAGAGACTTATAAACTGGCATTAGATGAAATTATTCTTGACGGAGAGGTTATCAGAGTAGGTGAAAACTATTCGAAACTTTCATTTCCATGGAACAGCAAAAGTCTTACTATCAAAATTCTGTCCCATGAGAAAGACATATTTCGTAATAGAATTTACCGTTATCATATAAAAGGCCCCAATGAACGATATACAGAGTCTTATCGTCCGGAACTGAAAATACACACCTTCATTCCCGGCGATTATTCTATATCTGTATCATGCAACACCAAAACCGGTGACTGGACACCTGATGAACAAATACTCAGTTTTACAATCACTCCGCCTTGGTATCAAACTTCATGGTTCATTTTAACATGTGCGTTCATGGCAACAGGTGTTATGGTCGGAGAAGCTCTTATCACCATTAAAAGAAAAGAAAGCAAACTAAAACGGGCGATGAAAGAACATGAGAAACAGGTGTACGAGGAGAAAGTGCGCTTTCTTATCAATATCAGCCACGAATTACGCACTCCTTTGACCTTGATTTATGCTCCATTAAAACGCATTTTGCAATCTCTTCCTGATGTAGATACAAACTATCTGCAACTAAAAGGAGTATACAATCAGGCACAACGCATGCGAAACATTATCAACATGGTATTGGATGTACGCAAGATGGAGGTGGGACAAGCCAAATTGATAATAAAACCGCATTTATTAAACGAATGGATTCACAATATTAGCAAAGATTTTGAACTGGAAGCATCTGCCAGAGATATAAAAATCACCTATTCACTGGACAAAGCTATCACAGAGGTTTATTTTGACGAAAACAAATGTGAAATTGTAATTGCCAACCTGCTGAGCAACGCATTAAAATATAGCTCTGACCACACAGAAATCCATATTGTCAGTCAATTGATAACAGATTACCAACGAGTCCGCATCTCCGTTATAGACCAAGGGCGTGGACTGGAAGATGTAGATATTAATAAGCTTTTTACCCGTTTCTACCAGGGACAGGAAAACTTAGGAGGATCAGGCATCGGACTTTCATATGCCAAATTATTGGTAGAACTGCACGGTGGAAGCATCGGCGCCAAAGAAAATGAATCCAGCGGTTCCACGTTCTACTTTGAATTACCTCTGAAAATAGCGACAGAATATGTTCTATGCGAGGCCAAACCTTACCTCAATGAACTGATAAACAGTGGTAAAGAACTGATTGAGCCTCTTACATCAGCATCATATTCCACCCAGAATTATTCCCTATTGCTGGTAGATGATAACAAAGACCTGATTGCCTTTCCGAAAGAGAGCTTGAAAGCACAGTTCAAACGACTATATACTGCTACAGATGGGATAGAAGCGAATGAAATAGCCCAAAAAGAACAGCCGGATATTATCGTCAGTGACATCATGATGCCCCGCATGGATGGTTATGAATTGTGCAAACGCATCAAAGAAAATATAGAAACCAGCCACATTCCCATCATCCTTCTCACTGCCCGGGACGATGAGAGAAGCCTCCTTAACGGATATAAAAACGGAGCCGATGCCTATATTTCCAAACCATTCGACATAGAGATATTATTAACACAAATACGCAGTATATTGCGTAACAGGGAAAGTATAAGACAAAGATATCTAAAGGCAGGGGTGGCACCCGTCAGTGAAGAAACGACATTCAGTAATGCCGATGAACAGTTTATGATAAAACTGAATAAGATTATTATGGAGCATTTGGATAATCCTCAATTGGATGTTCTTTTCCTTTGCAATGAAATAGGCATGAGCCGTTCATCTCTTTATAATAAACTGAAAGTGCTGACAAGCATGGGAGTGAATGATTACATCAATAAATTAAAAATGGAAAAGGCTATTTCCTTAATGTCTACTACAGATATGACAATTACTGAAATATCGGATAGTATCGGATTCTCTACCCTCAGATATTTCAGTACTGCATTCAAGCAGTACACCGGAAAAGCTCCGTCAGTATATAAAGAAGACTTGAAAATAAAAAAAGGATAATCCCTTACTCCAATAATAGCTATTTGTAGACAATATTGGTGCTTTTGAAGCAGATTTAAACGTTTGTGGAACATATACAAACGAAAACGGAATAAAGATTTCTCCCTTCCGCTTACATTTGCAACAAAACCAATAACCTCATGAAATACTATTATTTTCCACATTGTATATACAAGAAACGAGTTTTGTTTCTTTGCATCAGTTGGATATTATTATCCTTTTTCAGTTATGTCCATCAACCTGAGTTTTCAACAGCCGGATTCTTCAATCTGGACAATACAGGCAGAACTGTTTATTCTATGAACCCTGCATGGCGTTTCCACAAAGGCGAAGCCAAGAATGCCTATAGATATGATTTTAATGATAAAGACTGGACTACCCTCTCTTTACCCAATGGAATTGAATACCTGCCTACCGAAGCCAGTGGCTGCATCAACTATCAGGGAGAAGTATGGTATCGCAAGCATTTTACCCCCAGTCAGGAATTAAAAGGAAAGAAGTTATTCCTACACTTTGAAGCCATCATGGGTAAATCAAAAATATGGATTAACGGCACACAGGTAGGTGAACATTTTGGTGGTTACCTGCCCGTCGTGATAGACATCACCCCTTATGTTGATTTTGAAAAAGATAACGTGATCGCCGTATGGGTAGACAATAGTAATGATCCTAATTACCCTCCCGGAAAAGCCCAGAAAGTATTGGACTTTACTTATTTTGGAGGAATATATCGCGATTGCTGGCTCATTGCACATAACGATGTACACATTACCGATCCTAATTATGAAAACAAAGTAGCAGACGGAGGACTTTTTGTTTCCTACAACAATGTATCCGAACAAAAAGCAGACATCAACCTCAAATTACAAATACGGAATGAAGCTGCAAAGGGTTTTGTAGGAAATATTGTATATGAACTATATGATAAAGCCGGAAACAAAGTCAATGGAAGAACCCATAAAATTAGTATTTCAAAGAATAAAGCGGCTTCCTACAATGATCTGATCACCCTGAGCCAACCGCATTTATGGAGTCCCGACTCTCCTTATCTCTATCAACTCCATGTCTATGTGAAAAATAAGAATGGAGAAACAGTAGATGGCTATCGCCAACGCATAGGCATCAGAAGCATTGAATTTAAAGGAGAAAATGGCTTTTGGCTGAATGGAAGACCATATAAGTCTCCCTTAATCGGTGCCAACCGACATCAGGATTTTGCTGTCATAGGCAATGCACTTCCCAATAGTTTGCATTGGCGCGATGCCAAGAAATTGCGCGATGCCGGTCTGAAAGTAATCCGCAACGCTCATTGTCCGCAAGATCCAGCTTTTATGGACGCTTGCGACGAATTGAGACTTTTTGTCATTGTCAATACTCCGGGATGGCAGTTCTGGAACGATGCTCCCATCTTTGCCGAAAGAGTATATCAAGACATACGTAATCTGGTGCGCCGCGACCGTAACCATGCCAGTGTATGGATGTGGGAACCCATTCTGAATGAAACCTGGTATCCGGCAGATTTCGCAAAAAATGCAGTAGACGTTGTAAACCAAGAATATCCTTATCCATATTGTTATAATAGCTGTGATTCTGAAGCTAAGGGTAAAGAGTACTTCCCCATCCGCTTTACGCACCCTTTAAATGGCGGTGGGGGAGCTTACTCGACAAACAATATGGATGCAAAGATCTCTTATTTCACCCGAGAATGGGATGATAACGTAGATGATTGGAATTCGCATAATTCACCTAGCCGTGCCAGTCGGGCATGGGGAGAAATTCCTATGCTGGTGCAGGCTAACCATTATGCAAATCCTCCTTATAAATATACTTCGTATGAATCTCTGTACCAAACTTCCCGCCAACATGTAGGGGTTGTTTATGGCATTCATTCGACCATCAGCGTGGTTATCATCCCGATCCGTTCTATGGAGGACTGATGGATGCATTCCGCCAGCCAAAGTATTCTTACTATATGTTTCAGGCACAACGCAGCCCCGAAAAAAGCGACTTGATTAGTGAAACGGGACCAATGGTCTACATTGCCCATGAAATGACACCGTTCTCTCCTAAAGATGTAACCATATTCTCTAATTGCGATGAAGTACGCTTGACTGTCTTTAAAGGAGGCAAGCAATATACATATCACAAGGAAAAACGAAAAAACGGTATGCCTTCACCAGTCATTGTTTTTAAAGATGCATATGATTTTATGCAGGACAAAGCACTTTCCCGCCAACGAAAACAAGATGAAGTATATATGCTGGCAGAAGGAATGATGAATGGCAAAGTAGTAGCTACCCATAAAGTAGCCCCGGCTCGCCGCCCCGAAAAGTTATTGCTTTGGGTAGACAATGAAAAGACAGATTTAGAAGCCAACGGTTCTGACATTGTTGCCGTAGTAGCTGCCATTGCCGACAATAATGGAAATATCAAGCACTTAAACAACTATTTCATCCAATTCGAAATTGAAGGCGAAGGAAGATTAATAGGAGATGAAAAGATTATGGCAAATCCTGCACCTGTGCGTTGGGGAACAGCACCTATTTTGGTACAGTCCACATTGATACCGGGTAAAATAAAGATAAGGGCACACGTATTTTTCGAAGGCTCCCAAATGCCTGTCAGTACCAAATTGGAATTGGAAAGCCAACCTTCTGTGTTACCACAGATTTATGACAAGGAAGAAGCAACTGCCATACCGGTAACTTCTGTTTCTTCTATTTCACAAAACAGTAAAAAGACAGCCATAGAACAGGAATTGGAACAAGTAAAGAAAGAACTCAACGTCCTAAAATTAAAAGAAGTAGAACAACAGCAAGAGGACTTTGGAGAAAAGAATAAATAGATTTTTTTAGATAACAAGATTGTAAAAACAGGAAACAAAGTAACCTTAAAAACATGCTTATGGAAGAAGATAGCGGATAAACAAACCGGAGGATATACTTATCTGTATATCACAATGAAGAGAACCAATTTATCTTAACTTTAAATCAAACTTGAAAACGTATGAAACAAATTCTAAAACTATGGCAGATTACAGCCTTGTTGCTCTTTGCATGCGTAATTTGCTCATTCACCACGGAACAACAACAGTCCCGTGAGGTTACCGGAACGGTAATCGATGCTACAGGAGAGGGTGTCATTGGTGCATCAGTGATGGTAAAAGGAACTACGACAGGTACAATTACAGACTTTGACGGCAATTTCAGAATAAATGCCGGTCCTAAATCTGTATTGGTCATCAGCTACATTGGATACATGACACAAGAAATAACTGTCGGTACACAAAACAACATTACTGTAACACTGAAAGACGATACACAGACCTTGGATGAAGTCGTTGTAGTAGGTTTCGATACTCAAAAGAAGGTTAATCTGACCGGATCCGTATCCGTAGTCGATGCCAAAAAACTTGCTTCCCGCCCTGTAACCAATGTATCGCAAGCCTTACAAGGTTTGGTTCCGGGTATGAACTTCTCATATTCTCAAAATGGTAACGGTGGTGAAATCGGTCAAAGTATGAACATCAATATTCGTGGTGCCGGTATTATCGGCAGCGGCTCCAATGCTTCACCGCTGATTTTAATTGACGGCATGGAAGGTGATATGAGCGTATTGAACCCGAATGATATTGAAACCATTTCTGTATTGAAAGATGCCGCCGCTTCCTCCATTTATGGTTCACGTGCACCATTCGGCGTTGTTTTAATCACGACCAAGAAAGGTAAAGCCGGAAAAGTCAACATCAACTACAACAATAACTTCCGTTGGAGACATGCAATCAATCTGCCCAGTACCCCCGATTCATATACCTATGCACGCTATATGAACCTGGCTGCCAAAAACACAAAAGAAGGAGACCTTTTCCCTGCTGAAAACCTGGAGGATATGCTCGCTTATCAAAGAGGAGAGATCCCCAGTACTCAGACAACTCATGTCAATACAGATGGTAAGACATGGAACTGGCTGGGAAACTCCAACAATGACTGGTATGATATGCTATTCGGAGGCACAGCTTTCTCTCAAGAACACTCATTGAGTATTAATGGCGGTACTGAAAAATTCCAATACTATCTCTCCGGCAACTTTATGGATCAAAGCGGTTTGGTTAGTTTTAATCCCGACAAATTGAAAAGATACACAGTAACTGCCAAAATCAATGCAGAACTATTCCCATGGTTACACGTGAACTATAGTACGAAATATATGCGTAAGGATTATACCAAGCCTTCTACACTAGATAACAATCAGTATTATCATGACCTTTCCAAACGTTTCCCATCAGAACCGGCATACGACCCTAATGGAAATGTGATGGTGGCCCTGTTAGGTCAATTATTATACCAAGGCGAAGATGCCACACAGACTGACTGGTTATACCAACAGTTTCAGGTAGTATTGGAACCTATTGAAGGATGGAAAGTATTCGGAGAAATAAATTATAAGACTGTTGATGGTTTTCAACACAAAGATATATTACATCTTCCGAAATATTATGTAGATGGAACAGTATATTATCAAGATACCAACTCGGTTGAAGAATATGCTGAAAGAACCAACTTCTTTAATCCGAATGTATATTCCGAATTTATGAAATCACTGGAAGGTGGCCATAACTTTAAAGTAATGGTAGGTTTCCAAGCTGAACTGAATAAATGGCGCAAACTGGGTGCCAGCCGCACAGACCTTATCACCGAAGAGGTTCCCGACCTGAACACAGCTACCGGTCCCGATAAAATTATAATCGACAAAGATAAAGGTGATAAGAACCATTGGGCAACAGCAGGTTTCTTCGGGCGCTTGAACTACGACTATAAAGAACGTTACTTACTGGAATTCAACCTGCGCTATGACGGTACATCACGTTTTGCAGCCGACAAACGCTGGAACTGGTTCCCTTCAGTTTCTGCCGGATGGAATGTAGCACGCGAAGCATTCATGCAACCATTGGAAAACATTATCAATACATTAAAGATTCGTGGTTCGTGGGGTGAGTTGGGTAACCAAAATACTACTGCGCTATATCCCTACATCCAAACTATGCCCTTTATTGCCAATGACAGTAATAACCACTGGTTATTAGGCAATAGTAAATTTGAAAATACTTCTGCTTCACCCGAATTAATTTCAGCACTTCTAGGCTGGGAAACAATGCGTTCCTGGAATATCGGTTTTGATCTGGGTATGTTCAATAATCGTTTGAACATGAGCTTTGACTGGTTCAACAGAAAGACTGTCAATATGGTAGGACCAGCCCCTACATTGCCCGCCATACTGGGTGCTGCTGTTCCTAAAACCAATAATGCCGACTTACAATCTACCGGTTTTGAACTTGACCTTTCATGGAGGGACCGTGTAGGTGGAGTACAATATGGCGTACACGTTCTGCTTTCAGATGACCGCCAGAAAGTATTAAAATACCCGAATGAAAAAGGATTGATCGGAGTTGGACAATGGAGAGCCGGACAATATCTGGGTGAAATATGGGGATTCGAGACCATCGGAATTGCCAAAAGTGACCAGGAAATGCAGCAACACCTAGCTTCTTTGCCCAATGGCGGACAAGATGAGATAGGTAAGGATAATTGGAAAGCCGGTGATATTATGTATAAAGATTTAGATGGTGACGGAACAATCCACAAAGGTACTACCGTAGACAATCCGGGTGACTTGAAGATTATTGGTAACACTACCCCGCGTTACAAATTCGGTCTTGACCTAGATGCTGCATGGAAAGGTTTTGATGTTCGCATATTCCTGCAAGGTGTACTAAAAAGAGATTATTACATCGATGGAAACATGATGTTTGGTGCTACCAACAACAGATGGCAATCCGGTTTCTTCAATAGCCAAATGGACTTCTACCGCGATGCCGACGATTTCTGGGATGAAAATCATAATGCTTATTTACCAAGACCATTGTTCAACGCACAGAATCAGCAAAAGCAAACCCGCTATTTGCAAAATGCCGCCTACTGTCGTTTAAAGAACTTGCAAGTGGGATATACCATTCCGGCACACTACACACAGAGATTCGGCATCTCCAATCTGAGAATATTCTTCTCGACTGAAAACCTGTTTACTATTAGTTCATTACCCAGTGCCTTCGACCCCGAAACTCTAGGCACCGGATATGGAGCAAATTGGAATGACGGAACTTCCACAGCCAAGACGCACCCGTTGTCACAGACATTCTCAACAGGACTTAGTGTTAACTTTTAAATGAAAAGCCAAATGAAAACATTAAATAAATACTTATTTATACTAGCAGGAGGGCTGGTCGGCCTGACTTCATGTAATGATTTCCTGGATCTGGAGCCGCTGGATAAGGTGACTCCGAATAACTACTTATGGACGGAAGCCGACTTGGCATCTTATGCTATCAAAGCCTATGATTTCCCGGCACACGAAGAAAAATTTAATATCGGAAGTTGGGCTAATGATAACGGGACTGATAACCAAGCCACATCAAGTTACAGCAATAAATGGATACCGGGACTATGGAAAGTAGCCGAATCCATTAAAGAAGATGATGACCCATGGAATTTCAAAAAAAATCAGAAATGCCAATTACTTTATAGAAACAGTAGTGCCCCGCTATAAAGAAGGAAAAATCCAAGGTAGCGATCCTAATATCAGGCATTATATTGGTGAAGTCTATTTGCAACGTGCATGGAATTATTTCGCCAAACTACAAAAATTAGGCGATTTTCCTATCGTTAAAAATACATTGATAGATGAAGAAGGCGAATTAATAGCAGCCAGCAAGCGCCAACCCCGTAATGAAGTGGCACACTTTATCATTAGTGATTTGGATTCCGCTCTAGTACTCTTGGGAAATACAGCCCCGTCAGGCGGAAAAACAGAATTACCCGCAACGTGGCTTTATTAATCAAGTCAAGAGTAGCCCTGTTTGAAGCCAGTTGGTTGACTTATCATAAAGGTACGGCTTTAGTTCCCGGTGGAACGAACTGGCCCGGTGGGGAATACACAGGTACAAATTTGGATAGTGAGATCTCTTTCTTCCTGAAAGAATGCAAATCGACTGCCAAAGAGCTTGCCGACCAAGGATTATTGGCACAGAACACAGATGGAACCAGTGTCAATGCTTCAGATACACTGAATCGTGGCATGAGTAATCCTTACTTTGCACAATTTGCCTTAGAAGATATGGATGCAGCTCCCGAAATCCTTTTATGGAAACGATATAACTTTGCTTTAGGAGTGAAACATGGCGCTACTTCCTACATTACCAGTGGAGGTAATACCGGATTTACCCGCCAGTATGTAGAAACATTCCTGTGCAGAGATGGTCTGCCTACGTACGCATCACCTTTATATAAAGGAGATAAATCAGTAAAAGATGCTGAAACTGACAGGGAATCACGCCTTAATCTATTTATGATGCGTCCTTACGAGTACTTGGATCAGCAGAAAAATGAAAAAGGCGAATACAATGGGAATAAGTGGCCTTATGCACCTAATATCATTGATAATCCAGAAGTAAGATTCGTTACCGGTTATGGTTTACGCAAAGGCTTGGCAGCAGATACTTACCACAAGGGAGGTGACCAGACTTCTGTAGAAGGTTCACCTATTTTCCGCGCAGCCGAAGCTTACCTGAACTACATTGAAGCCGATTGTATGGAAAATGGTGGCAATAGTATTTCAGCCCAGGCTGAAGCTTACTGGAATGCTATTCGCAACAGAGCCAAACTGCCTGATTATCATATAACATTGAATGCTACAGACCTGACAAAAGAAACTGATTGGGGAGTATACTCCGCCGGAAAGATGGTTAGCCCATTGCTGTATTGCATCCGCCGTGAACGCCGTTGTGAAATGGTAGAAGAAGGAGTACGCATGATGGATCTGAGACGCTGGAGAGCTTTGGACCAGGTAAATGGCTTCCAAGTACAAGGTGTAAACCTGTGGGGATCAGATTTGAAAGATGCTTATACCGAAAAAAGTAAACCGATTCCTGAAGGAGAACCCAATGCAAACGTTTCCAGCCTTAAAAACAGTGGCGAATACTTACATCCTTACAGAATTAACAGCGAGGGTGATAACCAGATGTGGAATGGTTACAAGTGGTGCGAAGCACATTATTTGGACCCCATTGCATTACACCATTTTAAATATACTTCCAGTGACCCTGACAATCTGAGCAGTTCTGTGATTTATCAGAATCCGGGATGGCCGTTAACCACTTCAGGAGCAATAGGCTATTAATGACCCAATAGGTATTTTTAAATATCTCTTCTAAAAAAAAGGGGGGGATGATAATGACAGATTATCTCCCCTTTTGCTTATTTTTGAATTCTCTTAAATAGATAGATTCAGCATGAAAAACTCCGTAACAATTAACAAAGTAATACTCCCCTTAGGATTATTAACCATCACAGGCAATATTTATGCCCAAAAACAAGACTACCCCAATGTTATATTTATTCTGGCAGATGATTACGGCTGGAATGATTTAAGTTGTATGGGCAGTGACTATTATGAAACTCCTAACATTGACCGCATAGCCAAACAAGGAGTATTGTTTACCAATGCCTATGCTACATGCTCAGTATCCAGTCCATCCCGAGCCAGCATCCTGACAGGGAAATATACTCCCTGCCACGGAGTAACCGACTGGATAGGGGAAGCCTCGGGGGGGAAGAATGGCGTAAGCTGAACAGGCATAGTAAACTTCTACCTGCCGACTATGTGAGAAATCTGCCCAAGGAAGAAACGACATTACCCGAATACTTACATCAATATGGCTATACTACGTTCATTGCAGGCAAATGGCATTTGGGTGACAAAGGTTCCTGGCCCGAAGATCACGGATTTGATATAAATAAAGGAGGATGGTCTGCAGGGTATCCCGGAAAAGGAGGATACTTCAGTCCTTACATGAATCCCAAGCTACCCGATGGAGAACCCGGCGAAAACTTATCTATGCGCCTAGCCAATGAAACAGTTTCATTCATTCACGATCAAGTAGAAAAAAAGAATGGAAAGCCGTTCTTTGCCTATCTTTCTTTCTATGCCGTCCATGGTCCGTTACAAACTACAGAAAGCAGATGGAAGTATTTTCGTGAAAAAGCCGAAAAAGCAGGTATCAAAGCAAATGGTTTCATCGTTGACCGCGCTTTACCAGTACGCCAAACTCAAGATAATCCTGTATATGCAGGATTGATACAACAAATGGATGATGCAGTGGGAGTAGTACTGGATGCATTGGAAGAAGTGGGACTGGATAAGAATACAATGGTCATTTTTACCAGTGACAATGGTGGGGTAACCACCGGAGATGCATTTTCTACTTCGTTACGTCCGCTTCGCGGAGGAAAAGGACGCCAGTGGGAAGGTGGAATCCGGGAACCATTATTCATAAAATATCCGGGATGCCAGTATCCCGGTAGCCAATGTGATGTTCCCGTCATAGGTACAGACTTCTATCCTACAATTCTGGATTTTGCACATATTCCTCTTCTTCCCGAACAACATAAGGATGGAGCCAGCATTATGCCATTAATGGAAGGAAAGAGCATTGCTCCACGAGCACTTTACTGGCATTATCCTCATTATGGAAATCAGGGAGGAGAGCCTTCAAGTATCATCCGTAAAGGAAACTGGAAACTTATTTTCTATCACGAAGATCAACATTGCGAATTATACAATTTGGCAATAGACATTACAGAAAGTAAACCTATGAATAGCATCTATCCGGAGAAAGTAATAGAATTAAAAAAGCAACTTGATGAATGGTTAGCGGAAGTAGGTGCTAAAATGCCTGTACCCGATCCCTTATATGATCCGCAAGAAGAAGAAAAAGTGAAAGAAGAGTGGAGAACAGGTACTCTGAAACAAGTAGAAAATCTGCGCAGAGATATGCTGAAAAAGGATTGGAAACCTAATGAAACATGGTGGGGAAGCCAGGTTACTATTGATTAATTTACATAAACCTTGCCAGACTAAGACATATGTCTAACTTTTATCCTACCATTTTATCGCCCTTGCATCTGAAAATGAGATGGCGCTCCGATGGTAGGATTCCCCATCTTCATCCTGTCTTTATCGATAACCACTTTATGAAGAATCTCATAAAGGATTCCGCCTACATCTATTCCTAGATCAAACTTATTGAATTTATAACAAGGAGTTACTATAGGCACAGTTTCCCAACCTCCGCGCAGCGGGTTGTAACGACGCTGCACCCCCATCTCCACACTGAAACGGTCACTCATACCCACCGTTACACTACCACCACAGCTATGTGATTCCATGCCATATGTCTGCCCTCTATAATAAGAACCGAATACCTTGAAAGCAATGCGGTCCGAAGGGCGGTACATCAATGCGCCCGAAGTTCCGAAAGACTGTCCCACAGCAAAAGGCATATTCATTTTCAAAGCATCAACACCTACCTGAAAACTCCATTGAGAATTGAATCTGTGCATATATCCCAACGAAGCCTCATTCATCTGCCCTATACCCGGCATTGTAGTCTGGCCGCCCGCACCATATAATATACCGTGACGAAATTCTCCCAACACACCACCTGTACTATAATCTCCCCGAAACATGGGTGACGGATTCACATAATAAGGAAGAACGAGAGGTCTATCTAACGAAAACCGGAATAAAGAATCGGCAACCGTAGGTTGGGGCAGAGGAACTTTGGAAATCTCATCCAAAGGCAGAGGAGACACAGAAACTTCTCCCTGCGTCCCGGTTTCTACCCGCACACTATCGCGGTTGATGCGCTTAACGTCCTCCTGAGCAGCTATCTGTGAAGATATAGCCAGAAATAACAGGCACATCCCCCAACAGGTGATATAATGGGATAAATCCAGTTTTGGCTTCATACGTTTCTCTATTCTAATTCTCCAAAGATATAACATAAAAATGAAAAAGGAAACTATTGAAGCCCAAATTATGTGGTGCTCAGCAGTAACATCTGTGCATCAACCATACCGATTAATCCCATTCTGTACATCTCCGCCACACTCTTTCATCAACAATTCCTTCATCTCTTTCACCCTTTTGGGTTGTTCCTTTGAAAGGTCATGGCGCTCCTGCGGATCGTCGGGCAAATAGAAAAGCTCCCACACATTCTCTTTCAGGTAGCAGCGCAGTTTCCAACCATTGTTCATAATGATAGCCGGTCCTTCATTAGAGCCGAAAATAAGATAACGCTCACCCGTTGCCGACTTTCCATGGAGCAACGAAGGAAGAAAAGAACGACCATCCTTTCGGACAGAAAGAGGGATATTCAGCAAATCCGCCATCGTAGGAAGGAAATCATAATTGGAAACAAGGTCTGTGCATACTTTCCCTTCGGGAATAACGCCTTTGCAATAAAAGACCAACGGAATATGGATGCCTCCTTCCAGATTACTGCGCTTCATTCCCGCCATACCGGCATTGCCATTGAATACATCTCCGCTTTTATCACTGTAATATTTATCCTTGTAGTTGTCAAACAACTGCCCGGTGGTAAAGTCGCGATAAGGCTTTTCACAACGTCCGGTCTGAGAATAATAAATCTCGTGCCCATTGTCGGAAGAAAAAACCACGATTGTGTTCTCTGCTATTCCCTGACGTTTCAATTCACAAAGGATAGCACCTACCGTTGCATCCAGCAACTTCACCATGGAGGCATACTCTTTTTCCAAAGTAGTGAGGTTGGGATTATTTGCCAATTCGGGATGGATGGCAGGAATGGCAACCGGGCCATGAGGAAGCTGCGAAGGGTGATAGAGGAAGAACGGACGGTCTTTATTTTCACGGATAAAAGACAAAATCTTATCTATAAAGATGTCCTGCGAATAGACTTCCTTTCCCTGCCGGTTTCAGCGTTCGGCAAGCTTCTGGGGCGTTTCGTTTTCCATACTCTTTCCTCCGCTGCGGATGGTGTTTCCTTCAATGGGAACAATAGCGCCGTTATCAAACAGGAAAGGAGGGTAGTAACCATGACAACGGACATGATCCAAATAACCATAATAATAATCCCAACCATGATCGCGCATCTGCCGACGGGTAGCAGTGAAGCCCCATTCCAGCTTGCCTATCTGCGCGGTGACATATCCGGCTTTTTGGAATACTTGCGGCAAATAGTAATCTCCTTCGGGCAAACGTACATCGTTTTCGTCCAGTTTCGTTTCTATCGGAGCAATATTTGCGGTGTCTTTCACGTCAAACAGAAACTTGTCTCCATCAGTTATTTTCCATTTATCTGTGTGGCAATCGTGGTAGCCTGTCAGCAATGAAGCACGGGAGGGAGCTGACAACATACAACCATAAGCATTGGAAAAGGAAGTCCCCTGCTGTATCAGTCCGTCAATATTAGGAGTGGTAAACTGCGTTTGTCCGTAAGCAGAAAGCATTCCTTTTCCCATATCGTCGGCATAGATATAAATCACATTCATTTTTTTGTGTGTCTGTGCACTGAGTGCAAGCGGACACAGCATCAGATAAGGCAATAAGTTTATCGGTTTCATCAGGATACAAATATATGAGATTAATCAAAGTAAATAATAAAACCTGCCCGTATTTATTCTCAAAAATAAGAGCGAATTTACGGGCAGGTTTACATTAATAAATATTTATTCTACTGAAAACATTTATTATTCCTTGTCCCAACCGGCGTTTTGTTTCAATTGATCGTTCAAAGTCAGTTGGTACTGAGGTACCGGGTTTAGGTAATAAGTATCTTTCCAACCTTTGCCTTGTTGCATAAAGTCGCCTACGCAAACTACACGGCCTACATCTTCGGGAAATACGGAAGCAGCCGGATTTACATCACTTGCCTGAATAAAGATGGAACCGTTGCCAAAGTATTCATTTACTTCATCAGCAGCCACTTTTACGCCCAATGGCCGTTGATTCATAAAGTAGTCGGCACGTTTCCAACGACGAATGTCATAGAAGCCAAATCCTTCGCCCAGCAACTCTACCATGCGCTCGCGACGGATCTCCCACGCAACGGGATCGACTGCCGGATCTCTGTCCGGGTCAAAAGATGCTGTAATATCAGAAACAGTCATCGGCGCCACATTGGCACGTGCACGCAGTTTATTGATGGTCTGATCGGCTACCGACTGGGTAAATTTACCCAATTCAAACTCTACTTCGGCATAGTTCAGCATGATTTCTTCTATATGGAAGATGGGACAGTCACTTACGGCATAGCGTCCGCCTGCCTGAATAGCCGTTTCATTATAGGTGCTGTAAGTCATATACAGATAGTAACCGCCATAGTTTCTCATGGGTCCCCATGAGTTTGGCGAAGTCTGAATCATCGGTACTCTGGACAGGAACTGAGGTTGCCAAGTGCGCATAGGGAACTGGTGGTAAGGATCTCCCTTATTGACTACATTATTCATATAATCAATGTAATATCTGTCTTTGGGATCCATTAAATCATCCCACCAATCATTTTGATTGGCATCGGTGACTGCTACTCCATTTCCCATTTTTGTTTTATAAGGAGGTATGCAGCGCCAGTACAAGCGGAAGTCACGATTCTTAAATTCATCATTTACGGTAGCATCCACTCCCTTGCCTTCATATTCGGGGCTGACGGAAATAGGTTTACCATCCTGGCACAAATAGCGGGCCACCGTGCGGGCATGCAAGCCATACTTCTGTGAACCTCCTCTTTCGTGACGGGGAAAGTAGACATAATAAGGTCGGGCAAACATTCTTTATAAAGTATCATTCCGTTTACCTTTCCCAAATCGTCGGAACACCACACATCCGTATAGCGCGGAGCAATAGACGGATATTTCTGCAATAACTCCTTAGAAACCCGTTCGCACTCATTCAAGTAAGTATCTGCACCCGTCAAGCTGTGGTATTTGCGCCAAGTGCCTTCAAAAAGGCAGAAACGGGAGATTAATGCACGAACAGTAGCCTGATTGATAGTATTTTGCCCGTCACCATCTATCTTGATGTGAGTTTCGGCAAACTGAAGGTCACGTAGAATATTGGCAGCCACTTCGTCACGCGGAGTACGCGCACCATAAAGAATATCCATATCTTCATCACTCACCACATTTTCCAACCAAGGTACATCGCCATAGCGCGCCAACAAATCATAATAACGATAGCAACGGAAGAAATAACCCACTGAACGCCAATGGTCTTTCTCGGCAGCCGTCATCTGTGATCCGTCAATATTACGCAACATGACATTCACTCTACGGATGAAGTCAAAGTTCCAACCGTCGTCAGTATTCATAGAAGGAGTGATATTATTCCATTGCCAAGCATTATTCTGCACATTCGTTCCATCGCTTTTAGACAGATAATTAGCTTGGAAATCTCCATCCGCCATAGTCAGGCGGTCAGCAGAAGTATCAATGAACTGCTTCATCACCTTGTTGCTAAAGATGCCGTACAATCCCCATGAGTAGGTTCTGGAATTATCATACGATACAAAAGCGGTTTCTTCCGTGGGATTCGTTTTCGGAGTATAATCCAAAAAAACCATCATCGCAGCCCGCCAGCAATGCTGCCGGGATACATAATAAATATAATATATACTTTTTCGTGTCTTCCAGTTTTTATTATAGAGTAAGGTTAATACCAAATGAATAGGTCTTAGAGTGAGGATAACTCCAGTTCAGGTTCTCCGGATCTACGCCATCGGGCAAATGGTCAAACGTAAACAGGTTTTCTCCGCTGAAGAAGACTTTCAATCCCTTCAGATACAAAGGTTGTATCAACTTTTGCGGAAAAGTATAGCTCAGCGAAATATTCTTCACCCTCAGGTAAGCAGCATTATACAGGAACTTGTCCGATTTGCGCTGATTAGCGCTTTGAGAACTTCCGGCATTTTCATAGATACGACCATAGAAGGCATTCGGATTATCTTCCGTCCACACCTTACCTACCTGATGGGCGTAAACCACACCATACTGGTCGGTCATAGGGAAAGTGATAGTTCCATCTAGCCATGCATCACGCTTGCCTACTCCTTGCAAAATAAATGAGAAATTAAATCCTTTCCATTCTACAAAACCATTGGCTTCATACTGGTAACGGGCTTTTTTATTACCTATTCTTACCATATCGCCGGGATTCAGGGCAGAATTATCACCATTGGTTATCACATTGACGTGTGTTTCATCGTCGCGCAAGTTCTTATATTTAATATCGCCCGGATGTGAAGTGACACCGTTTATGCGCACTACTCCTTCTTTCAAGGCACCGGTTGCGTCAAAATCATCTGCGGTATAGAAACCATCGGTTATATAGCCCCAGATTTCTCCCATCTGTTTGCCCACATAGAAAGTTTTATCATCTTCGGAAGCAAAGGCTTTGTTCTCGTTTTCATACTTGGTAATTTCGGAATATGAATCGTAGATGTTGAAACCTACACCATAATTTACTTTACCGATGCGATCCCGCCAGTTGATGCTTAATCCCCAACCGTTGGTCTTCATGTCCGCTGCATTTTGCTTGGGTGCGGTGGCACCTGCCACAGCCGGGAAGTCGCGAACCGGGCCCAACATGCCGATGGTATTACGGCGATAGATTTCGAATGCACCGTTCAGTTTATTCTCCAAGAAACCAAAATCCAGACCGAGATTGAAAGTCTTTACCTTCTCCCATGTATAATTGGCGCGTACCATACCGGGAGCATTCAATGTAATAGGCAAAGTACCATTGTATATCCATTGCAAGTCTTTCTTTTCCACAATACCCAATGTAGGTAAATATCCGTAGTTATCAATTGCCTGATTACCCAGCGTACCATACGAACCTCTTATCTTCAAAGTAGATACTACATTCGTTATAGATTTCAAAAATGGTTCGTCAACCAGACTCCAACCCGCAGAAACAGAGGGAAAGAAACCGCCACGATGTCCTTTCGGGAACTTGGAAGAGAGGTCGTAACGACCGTTGAATTCCAAGAAATACCGGTGCATAAAATTATAGGTGGCACGGAAGAATCCGCTTCGCAAACCATATTGGTCATAAGAGTCTCTTATAATGGGAGGTGCACTGCCATCTGAACCGGAGATAGAAGGTAATTCATTGCTTATCATGTTATAAGCTGTAGACTCCAGTTTACGGTAATCATTTTTTTCCTGATTGAAACCGACAAGGGCAGATAAATAATGTACATCATTAAAATCCTTTTCATAAGTAGCAAACGCATTGATAGTGGTGTATCTTGTCGATTCCTTATACATCTTAAAAGGAGTGTTTGCCGTAGAAGGCTTGATAGCTTCGGCCAATCCCTGATGCACTTCAAATTTATTCGTATACTGTTCATAATCCGTATTTCCAATCTGGTAAGAATATTCCAAAACAGCTTCGAATCCCTTGAAAGGTTTCAATACGGTACGTGAAAGGATACGGGTATCGTCAATCTGCTTCTTTGAAGCATTCAATAAGCGTATCAAGTTGGCAGGTGACATAACCGGATATTCTTCGCCGTCTGCACCATAAGGCAAATTTCCTACCGGATGATAAGAAGGCAGGTTCGTTTTAAAGATACTGCCTAAATCACCATTATCTATCGGGTAAGTCTTATTTCCTTTGCTATAAGAGATATTCAAAGAGGTAGACAACCACTTGGTAATGTCACCATTTACATAACTGGTTACATTTACACGGTCGAATGCATCTTTATTGGTAACCAAGATGCCGTCTTGCTTTGTATAGCTTGCAGACATACGATAATTGATGTGTTCACTACCGCCTTGTGCAGATAAATTATGAGTCTGCTGGAAGCCGGTTTCAAACATTTCCTTCTGAACTCCCGTATCGCGCAGGAAATATTTTGTTCCATTCATGTCTGTCCACCCTTTGGGATAAAGTGAAGGATTGGCATTGTATTCGTGCAACAAATCCAAATAGGTATCAATATTCTGCCCCGACCAGATAGAAGTATAACCGCCATCTTTCAAAGTCTGAATCATATCGACAGGAGAAGCAAGTTTTAACTGGTTACTGACATTTGACACTGCAAAATTATTATTATAATTAATAGTCAGTGTTTCATTTCTTTTTGCTTTCTTGGTGGTAATCAGAATGACACCGAAAGAAGCACGTGCACCATAAATGGCTGCGGAAGAAGCATCTTTCAGAACTGTAACACTTTCAATATCCGCCGGATTAAGCAAGTTCAAATCATTGAATATCACATTATCTACCAATACAAGGGGAGAACCGCCATTGATAGAATTTTCTCCGCGAATATTAAAGTTATTGGCACCACCCGGAGCAGTTTCCGTAGAGGCGGTAAAACCGGGTATCGCACCTTGCAAGGCAGAACCCAGACTGGTGACCGGACGGTCTGCCAAGGTCTTATCCATAGACACCTGCGAAACGGCTCCGGTTACATTTGCTTTCTTTTGAGTAACGAAACCTACCACTACTACTTCATCCAATGCCTTTGCATCTTCTTTCAGGATAATATTAAAATTACTTTTATTACCTATTGGAATTTCTTGCGAAAGATAGCCAATATAGGGTATGAGCAATGTTTCGTTCTCTAAAGGAATATTCAATGAGAAATGCCCATCAAGATCGGTCACCGTACCTACATTTTACACTCCTTTCAGTGTCACATTAGCACCAATGATGGGTTCACCCGTAGCATCCTTTACCACTCCGGTTATCTTCTTTTCTTGCAAAACAGACTGCAATTGTGAAGTACTGGGAGATAAAACGATATGTTTCTCTCCAATCTCATACGTTACTTTTCCCTCATTAAATAACTCTTTTAATATCGCCTCTACCGGTTTCTTCTTCGAATGGATAGAAACCACGCGATCCACATTAATCAACTTACTGTTGTAGACAAAATAGAGTCCGGACTGGCGCTCTATTGCATTCAAGACCTGCTCAACCGTCACTTTGTTCAAATCGAGCGAAACTGTTGCAGGCTGGGAGAAAACCTCTGTAGCCTGTAAATTCAGTAGCAGTGAGAATAGTAATACAAGCGTTAACCTCATAGCCAAAGGAATTTTCTGTATGAACTCCATAGATGGAGCCCAACGTTTAGATTTAAAAGTTAATTCCATTCTTTCTTTTCTTTTTAAAGTTAACAAATTGCTATTTCAGCAACTTGACGAATGGAATGAAAAATACCCTATCCGGAAATATATCTTTTTTTATATTTCTTATTCCAGCGTTACAGTAACCTTCCTGCGATGATAGCTTTGGTCGTCTTTCCTCGCCGGTTCCTCCATTTTGAATTTCATAGGAGACGTCTTTTCTAAAATAGAAAGAATATCCGAAAGAGGTTCATCCGTAAAAGTAGCCGAGAATTCGTAATTCACCAAGGAACGCCCTTTTACTATAAAATCGGCATTAAAACGCCGTGATAATTTCTTCGCTATTTCCATAATACCGGCTTTGCGGAATATCAATTTACCGTCTTTCCATGCTGTTTTCTCCGCTATATTGCACCCAAGCACTTGCAATCGGCCATCTTTCTTATTATATATAGCCTGTTGGGATACAACAAGCTGTTCCGACAAGGCATCCTCTGTTTTAACCTCAATATGCCCTTCGGCCAGTACAGCCTCAACTGTGGCATCATCTTTATATGCTGAAACATTAAACTCCGTTCCATAGGCACTGACCGTCATGCTGCCGGGTACCTTTACATCAAAACGATGTTCTTTATCGGATTTTACTTTAAAATAGGCTTCGCCGGTCAACTGCACTTCGCGTATATCAGCAGTAAACCGACGCGGATAGACCAAAGAACTTCCGGAATTAAGCCATATCTGCGTGCTATCTGATAAAATGATTTTTGATACCAAACCGGGAGCGGAAGTCACTTCTATTATTTCATTCGAAGCAAGTATATCTTCGCGTTTCACAGAGAATAAATAAAACAAGCTGATCACTACCGGCAACAATAAAATAGCCGCAACAGTACGTGTCCAGTTCCAAGCGCGAATCCTAAAAGATTCACGATAAATCCTGCGCTGCAACCGGCTCCAATTATCGTAAGTATGAAACTCCGATTGCTTTTTCAACAAACGTGACTGCTCCCAGATAAAGCGATAATCATCCACTTCTTTCCTGAACTCAGGAGAAGAAGCCATTTTTTCTTCAAAATGTGCCTGTTCTTCTTTAGAAAGCAGACCTTCCAGATAAGCAGCTATATGATTTGTTTCTTCAAAAGTCATAAATAAAATATATTTTGCATTACATAGACGTTTAATTTCCCGAACTCCCTAATCTCATTCCTATAATTAATGTAAAAATAACAATAGAAACGGAAGATAATCTTTCAAATCTTCCCGCAATAGTTTCAAGGCCTTGCTAATGTGGGCTTCTACTGTTTTCACAGATATTCCGCATTCTTCTGCAATCTGGGTATAGGTTTTATCTTCAAAGCGATTCATTTCAAAAGAATGGCGTACATTATCAGGTAGTTTTGCCAAAGCATTATTTATTCTTTCCTCCAATTCGGACACACTGCAAATCATCCCCGTATCATAATCATGGGAATAGTCTTTCATAACAGCCTTCTCTGCATATGCTGTTTCCAACTCCCGGTGGCGGAGATAATCAATACAAGCATTTCTTACATTGGTAATGAGAAAGTTACGCGCAGAAGACTTGATTACTATTTTCTTCCGGTTTTTCCATAACTGGAAAAAGACATCCTGCACCACATCTTCACAAGCTGCCTTATCAGAGATATAACGGTGGGCAAAGACGCACAGGGGACCGAAGAAGTCAAAAAAGAGTTCTTGAAAAGCCCGTTCATCATCTTTATAAATGATTTGCCCAAACAGATAATCAACATTGATAGATTTCATAGCGTTTTTTAGTTCTCCCTGCTTATTCTGCGAAAATAGCAAAATAGTCTATCTTATTCTAAGATTAATAAAAAATATGCTAGAAGTTTAACTTTTCAATGGATAATGGATGTCGGTTGTCCTATCTTCATTATACAAAGCCTCTATTTACAGCTTAAAACAAACAATGGCCAACCAACTTTATATTTCTACGTTGGCTGACCATTCTTTTAGACCTCTATTCTCACCATAAATAGAGAATAGTTCCTGAAATCCTTTTTAATATATTGTACTAATACTCTGGATTCTGCTTTAAGCTCGGATTATTATCAATTGCTCCTTGTGGAATAGGGTTATACCGATTATAAGGCTTAAATACACGATCTTCCACCTTTTTATCAGTAGCAGCGGCATTCACATCAATTACCGCACGTTTGGTCGGATCGGTTTCACTGTAATTCACAGTACCCACAATGCGTTCCAGCACACCATTCAATACTGTTTCGGCAACCATCTTGTTACTATCGTCTTTCCAACGCAAAATATCTGCACGGCGTACTCCTTCACCGGCCAGTTCAACACCACGCTCTCTACGTATTAACTGGCGCAATGCCTCTTTTGATGCATATTTGGTACGATCCACCTTCGGCATTCCTACATGCTCCCGAATAAGATCCAACTTATCATAAACATCTGCAGACGGCCCTGTAAGTTCATTGGCAGCTTCCGCATAAGTAAGCAACACTTCTGCATAACGAATCACAATAGGACAAGCATTCGTATTCCAAATGCCATTGGTATATTGTTCATCCAAATATTTTCTCCAAGTTAAAGCTGTCTTTGAGGCATTATTTGCAGAAGGAGGATAGTTTGCATTATCTTTACCATTGATCGTTTTATCCAATGTATTGACAATAGCACCATTCCAGTCCATACTCGGATATATAATGGTCATTGCCATACGCGGGTCACGACCGGCAAACGGGTGAGCCGGATCATAAGAGGAAGATTCTTCCTTGGTCAAACCATCCGCCATTTCATAAATATCTACCAAGTTTTGGGTAGGAACGATAGAAGACCAGCCACCATCACCGTTATTATACATCTGACCTATTGTACCCAATTCCAAAGTGGAATTTACATACTGAACAGCCAGAATGATTTCCTTTGAATCCTGACCGGCAACTTTGAATAAGTTATTATAGTCCGGTTCCAAAGCATATTGTTTCAGGTTAATGATAGCCTCGGCCATTTCCTTTGCTTTCGCATAATCACCATAATACAATGCACTACGCATCCTGATAGCCATAGCAGCCCCCTTTGCAAAACATCCCCTTTCGGATGGAACAGCATTCAGTTCGCCAATGGCAGTGTCCAATTCGCTATTAACAAAAGTCTTCACTTCTTCTTCCGATTTACGGGGAATTTTAGCCTCATCCGCAGAATCATAGTTATCAATAATAGGCACACCGCCATACCACCAGTTCATTACAAAGTAACGATAAGTGCGAATGGTACGAACCTGACCTATCAAATCCGTCTTAGCCTGCTCACTGGAGAACGGAATATCCTTTACTTTTTCCAAGAATGTGTTACAACGGCGGATCACTGAGAAGTCATAGAAACTTGCCACAGATCCCGACGGAGTCATTGCACCGTTACCAATGGTTTTATAGTTTTCCCATTCAAAGTTATTAAAGCCAAAATCCGATCCGCAATCCAGATATAAGATATTACCACCATCTTCCCAACTGGAAGTATCATCATTATTACCACCATAACACCCGATAGCAAATTTCTGGGTATCATCCTCGGTTTTCCAGGTAGTAGCAGGAGACAGGGCATCCAGCGGAGCCGTATCCAGAAAGTCAGAACAAGATGTAATCATCATTGCTGTTCCCATTATCATATATTGTTTCAAATATTTCATAGTTCAAATCTTTTAAAGTCTATATAAATCAGAATGCTATATTAATACCGAACGCATGAGTGCGCAGCAACGGATAAGAAGACAAGCGTTGGCTGGTTGCTTCAGGATCAATATTAATTTTCATATTATTAAAAGTCAATAAGTTTTCTACAGAGTAGTAAATGCGGATATTATCAACACCGACAGCATTCAACCACTTCTTTGGTAATGTATATCCTAACTGCAGATTCTTGAGGCGCAAGTAGCTTGTATTCTGCAACCAAAAATCAGATTGCACGGAACGGCTGCTACTGGGAGAATTCGTATCATAGAAAATACGCGGCATGGAGGCATTATGATTCTCGGGTGTCCAAGCATCTCTCCATATAGTAGACGGATGGGCAGCATCACCCGAGAAGTTACCATAAACTTCATATCCGTCAAACAATCTCTTTACACCGGCAGCACCATTAAACATCAATGACAGGTCAAAACCTTTCCAGCCTGCATTAATATTGAAACCATAAGTAATCTTAGGATCCGAGCTACCGCAATATTCACGGTCTTCAGCCGTCAGCTTACCATCTTTGTTTGTATCTACATAACGCAAGTCACCGGCTTTAAACTTCTTGCCGAAAGGATTACCATATTTTTCGGTATAAGCATCTGCTTCTTCCTGAGAATTGAAGAAACCGTCTGCTCTATAAATAAAGTATGAGTTCACAGCTTCACCTACTTTATTACGCTGATTGTAACCACCCGAAGCATCTAGGTATTTATCAGGATCACCGCCTCCCAAATCAAGGATCTTGTTCTTATTATAAGAGAAATTACCTGCGATTCCAAAGTCAACCTGACCTATTTGGGTATTGTAGCTCAAGTTTATTTCTACACCACTATTTCTCATAGAGACTACATTGTCTTTATAAGCATCCAGTGCAAATTCTTCAGGAACCGTTACATCCATAATGATGTCGGTAGTCTTGCGATTATAATAATCAATAGAACCATTCAACTTGTTGAATAAAGTAAAGTCAACACCGATACCCCAAGTAGATGCCTTTTCCCATGAGATGGTTTCCAAACGGTATTTCCGCTGATAATAACCGGAATTCAAAGAACCTCCGAATGCATATTTAGAATCCAGATTATAAGTATTCAATGCCGGATAATAGTCATTATTGGTACCACTTAATGCATCCTGATTACCTAACTGCCCCCAGGAAGCGCGAATCTTCAAGCTTGACAACCAGCTATCTCTTACACCCTCCATAAATGCTTCTTCACTGATGCGCCATGCACCCGAGAATGAAGGGAAATATCCCCAACGGTGACCTTCTGCAAAACGAGAAGAAGCATCCGAACGGATATTGGCTTCCAAAAGATACTTGCCTGCAAAATCATAATTGACACGGGCAAACCATGAAATCATTGCCAGTTCTGCCGAATAACCTTCGTTGCTTTGAGTAGAAGCATCTCCGGCATTCATATCCGTCAATTCGTTATTGGGGAATTTCTTACGCACGGCTTTCTGATACTTATAGTTGTACTTTTCTGTGTGCCAACCCAATAAGCCTTTGATATTATGCTTGCCAAAACTCTTGTCATAATTCAGCAACGCGTCATAGTTTATACGATCCCATTTATAGTAACGTTCATCCAATTGGTTAGGGTCTGATTCTTTATTCTCATTATACTTGATGTATTTCTGGAAATAACTGTAGTTCTGCAAACTGTTTACATATGCACCCTGCAAAGTCAGTTTCAAACCATCCATGATTTTATAATCCACGGCAGCCATTCCCGAAAAGTTATAATTGTCGCGGTTTACCTTCATGCCCGAATCCAACCAGGCAATGGGGCTACCATCCGAGATAGTTCCCCAGGTACCATCGTCATAATGGGCAACAATCCAGGGAGCAATCAAATTTAACTGGCGGATAATCTGATCCGAACTACCGCCGGCATAGGCAGAACTGGCATCACTATACTGATTCTTAATATAAGATAAGTTCATGCGTACACTTAAACGTTCATTGATCTTCATATCCAGATTTGTACGGGCATTGAATTGTTCACGCCCTGCATTCGGCAAAATACCGGTCTGATTCAGATAACCCAATGAAGCCATATACTTCACATTTTCGGAACCGCCGTTGATATTGATATTATGTCGATGCTGAACACCGGTCTTATAAGCCAGGTCATACCAATCCGTGTCCGGATAAAGCGGATCATTTCCGGCTTTGAACTTTTGCAGCTCGGTATCATCGAAGCGTTTTGCCATACCTTCTGCTTCCAACGCCTTATTCAACAGGGAAGTATATTCATAAAACCCCATACGCTCAATCATATTCGTTGCGTTCTGGAAACTCAAATAGCCGCTATATGATACTTTTGTTTCTCCGGTCTTACCACGCTTTGTTGTAATCAAAACAACACCATTGGCAGCTTTAGAACCGTAGATTGCAGCAGAAGCGACATCTTTCAACACAGAAATACTTTCAATATCATTGGGATCGACAGCGCTCAAAGTACCGGTTTCTATTCCATCCACTAAGATATACGGACCGGCCTCATTCAAAGTACCGATACCACGAACACGGATTTTACCGGCATCCTGTCCCGGCGCACCATTGGTTCCTGTAATAGTAACACCCGGCATCAAACCTTGCAAACCGCTGGATACGTTCTGAATAGGACGATTCTCCAATTCTTTACTATCCACCATAGCCACAGAACCCGAAAGGTTTACTTTTTTCTGTGTACCATAACCTACTACGACAACTTCACTCAATGTTTTTGAATCTTCTTTCAAAATAACATTCAGTGAACCGCTATTCCATTTAATTTCTTGAGTTTGATAGCCCACATAAGAGATTATGATCATATTTCCCTTTTTCACTCCATCAAGGCTAAAATTACCATCGAAGTCGGTGATCGTTCCGTTTGTTGTACCTTTTACAACTACTGAAGCACCAATAACGGACTCGCCTGTAGCGTCCTTGACCACACCTTTATATGTTTCCGTTTGTTGTACAATGGCTGAGGAGTTTACTCCGGAAGCCATAATTGTAGAGATTGTTCCCGAAAATAAACTTCCAAAGAATAATAACATACTGACAGATTTTAGTCGTTTTAACATAATTATTAATTTTAAGGTTTACTGAGAGTATAGAGGCTCCAAGTTCTGAAAGAATTATATTTCATCTTAAATTGTTGTTTACCAATGAAATAATAAAAGACTGATAGAAGCGGTATATTGCCTGTAGTAACCTAAAAGTAGGCTTCCAAACAATGATTTCTATTTTATTTCTACTCAATAGTCCTTTATATACCCTATCTTCTTTGCAGAAAGAGAAGGCTAAGCAATAGAACAATAGGAATGAAAAGTAAATATGTTATACGGTGATGAATAAGATAAAATTAAAATTCTACCTTTTTTCTACTATAAATACCAATAGATATAAGCAATAAAACAAAAATTTAACTCGCAAAATCCATAAAATTATAAAAGTTTCATGAGTTACCTATTAATTATTGATCGAAAATAGATTGATATTCAATAAGAAATAACAGGAACGACGAAAAAAACTTTTCTTTAAGGCTTGAGTTATTAAAATTTATCATATATTTGTGCAGTTAATCTAAATCAGATTGAGGATGTAGTTCTTTCAGAACTTTGCCCATTCCGACTTCCCTATAATGCGACTAACACTTCTAATATTGTAATAATAAGAGATACATACACCTCTTATAACCCATACTTCTTCATCTTATTAAACAAAGTCTTCCGGCTTATATTCAAAGCCTCAGCAGTCAGTGTGCGGTTGTCCCCAAATTTCTTCAGTGTCTCCTGTATCAATTCTTTTTCCACTTGTGCATTTACTTCCCTTATATCATTACTGTCTCCCAAAGTAATAGAAGCATCACTTTGTTCATATCCTTTAATACGCGCAGGTAGTTGCTGCACATCAATCACCCCATCCAGGCAAAGAATCATAGCACTTTGAATAGCATTCTCCAAATCGCGGATATTCCCCGGCCAGTCATAAGCACAAAGCCGGTCCATAGCCGCAGGAGTTATACTTTTTACAGATAGATTCAAAACCTCATTGTATTTCCGGATAAAGAAATCAGCCAATAAAGGAATATCTTCCTTGCGTTCGCGTAGCGGAGGAAGTTCTAAGGTAAATACATTCAAACGATATAATAAATCAAGGCGGAAATTACCGGTCTTTACTTCCGATTCCAAATCACGATTGGTAGCCGCCACTATACGCACATTGACAGGAATCAGTCTGGTTCCGCCAATGCGGGTTACCTTCCGTTCTTCCAATACACGCAGCAATTTTACTTGTGCATCCATAGGTAATTCACCTATTTCATCCAGAAAAAGCGTACCGCCCTCCGCTTGCTCAAAGATACCCGGTTGCGCCTCTTTTGCATCCGTAAAAGAGCCCTTTTCATGTCCGAACAACTCATTTTCTATCAATGTAAGAGGAATGGCGCCGCAGTTTATAGCCACAAAAGGTTGCTCGGAACGCTTGCTGCGGACATGTACCGCACGGGCTATTAATTCTTTTCCCGTTCCGCTTTCTCCATGAATAAATACAGTGGCTTCGGTCTTTGCCACACGGTTTACTTGCTCCATAACGGTGCGAAGTCCTCCTTCACTGCCTATAATGGGACGCTCCCCTTCGCCCAAGCGTTTCTTCAGTTGCCGGAGTTCGCCCTTCAAATGGCTATACTCCATGGCCCGTTTTACTTTCAACAGTAAATCATCATTGTCAAAAGGCTTTTCTATAAAGTCGTATGCACCTTTCTTTACAGCATCTACCGCCAGCGAAATGATTCCAAAAGCAGTTATCAATATCATTACCTGATTGGGACGCGCCACCTGTATCTTCTCCAACGCCTCCATTCCGGTCATTACGGGCATCTGCTGATCCAAGAGTATCACATCGGGATGGAATAATGCGGCTTCCGTCACAGCTTCCTTGCTATTGGTTACTGATTTTACTTTATACCCTTCCTGCGTCAGCAGAAGGGTTATTATCTTGCGGATACGTGGTTCGTCATCCGCTATCAATACTTTTCCTTTCATACGTGTTGAGGGAGTTTAATGGTAAAACATGTGCCTTTTCCCGGAGTGCTGCGAACTTCCAATTCGCCTTTATGCCGGTTGATAATGCCATAACAGATAGCAAGTCCCAATCCTGTTCCTTCTTCCTTGGTGGCAAAGAAAGGATTGAACACATTTTCTATATTCTTTTCGTCAATGCCTTTGCCCGTATCTTCAAATGAGAGTAACAGGTAACGGCTACGGGTATCAATCATTGCTCCGTGTTCCATACTTATATATAAGGTACGCGGGTGAGATTCATTATTTCCCTTCATGGCTTCCACTGCATTCAGAATAATGTTGAGACAGACTTGTTTCAACTGTTCGGCATCACCCATGATAGTCGTTTCCTCGGTGAAATATTCAAATTCCACTTCTATCTGTTGCTTCTTTAACGTGTTGTTGATAAGTAGCAATGTCTGGTTAATTAATTGTTCCAAGTTGACTTCCGTAGTATTCAATTCCGATGGACGGGCAAAAGAAAGCAGTCCTTGCACAATCTTGTTGATACGTTCCGTTTTATTCAGTAACTCGTGCATCATTTGTCCTTTTTCTGTGTCCGGATCAAAATCAGAACTTAAATATTGAATAGTGCTACGGATGGAAGTCAACGGATTCTTTATTTCGTGCGCTGCCCCGGCAGCCAATTCGCCCAGCACTGCCAGGCGGTCTGTGCGATACATCCGTTTCAGGCGGTCGCGCTGGATTTCATACAGTGAAGCATGTTCTATGGCAAAAGTGGTTTGCCCTAATAATAAGGAAAGTAATTCCAATTCTTGCTTCCCGAATCTCTTTCCATTCACTTTCTTACCCATTACCAATATGCCACTGATGCGGTTTATCACATTCAAGGGATAGACTATTTCTGCCTTCAACCGCTTCAACACTTCCTGTTCTTTCTCTGAAAAATAGGAGAGTAGCGAGGGACTTTCCGAAACAATCAACGGACGCTCATTGACCGCCAGCCAACTCACCAGTTTCCCCCTACCCGAGAAATAAGGAGGATTCTTTTCTTCCGTCCCCTGTTCCTTATATTTCTCCGTACTTTCATCGGACAGGAACAAAGAAATACTTTCCACCGGAGTAATCTGGTTTACTTTCGACAGGAAATTCTTTATCAGCAATTGCCTGTCGGCAATCAGCATCAGTGAACGATTAAATTCTAACAAGAGTTGCTTTAGCTCTATGTGATGGGGGGGTAGAAAAGAGATGGAACATACTATACTTATTTGATTTTCTACAAATATACGATATTTGAGATTACACGTGTAACTATTTACCCAAAATTGAGTAATCATTTTCCCAAGTTTGATTACACACTCATTATATAAAACCAACAACATACTGATAATCAACAACTAATAATTCTTGGCACAGTAATTGCATCTCTTATAGCAAACCAAGGAATAATAACGGGTAACCGGGTAAACAGTTACCCACCCACAAGAAATAACAAACAAAAAAAGATAAAGATGAAAACAGTAAAATTACTATTTGCAACCCTATTTGCAGGAGCCACAATCGCCACACAAGCACAAACCATCACCGGAAAACTGACGGACGAAACCCATACTCCGTTGGAATATGCCAATGTAGTATTATTGAATCCCAGCGACTCCACTTTCATACAAGGAACAGTCACTAACACAAACGGAGATTTTACCATAAACAAAGTAAACGGCAAAACCTATATTCTGAAAGCATCCTCTGTAGGATACGAAACAACCTATAAGAATTGCCAATCAGGCCATATAGGAACCTTAATTCTGAAATCCGATGCAGTCACTTTACAGGAAACCGTCATCACCGCCCACCGCCCCACCTATAAGATGAAAGGAAATGCCCTCGTTACCAACGTCGCCAACTCACTGCTCAGCACAGCCGGAACAGCCAACGATGTATTAACCCATATCCCTTTTGTACAAGGAAACAATGGCGACTTCACCGTGTTTGGAAAAGGTACGCCACTCATCTATCTCAACGGACGCCAACTGCGTGACCTCAGCGAACTTGCCCGTCTGAGTTCCAAAGATATACAAAGCGTAGAAGTAATTACCAACCCCGGAGCGGAGTATAACGTAACCGTAAAATCAATCATCAAGATAAAGACCGTGAAAACCCAAAGAGAAGGATTCAGCACCAACGTAAATACCGGAATCATCCAAGATCATAACTTTAACCACTACGAACAACTGAACATGAACTACCGCCACGGAGGATTGGACGTGTTCGCCAACTTCTACTTCTCGCGCATGGGCAACTATCAGGAACAAAAAGACAAGCACTACATTGAAGTGGATACCACCTGAAACCATCGTTCGGAAATGGACATGAACGCCATCAGCTACTCGCTCAACACAGAAGGCGGATTCAATTATATGATTGACAGCAACCATTCGCTGGGAGCGCGTTATACTTTCAACCGCAGCCCCAAAACCCATCTGGACATGACTTCTGATTACGAAATCACCGCCAACGGAAACTTCTACGACCGCCAGCACTATGACTATGACTGGAATAATAACGATTTCTCACATCGCGTCAACGCTTACTACCTGGGTACAGTAGGAAAACTAGGTATCGACTTCAACGCCGACTATTACAGCGGAGAAACACGCCAATATCAAAACGTACTAGAAACCAGCGAAGAATACGAAGACCGCCACGTCACCACCAGCAACCTGAATGACAATCGCCTGTATGCCGCCAAACTTGTCCTTACCCACCCCATAGGAAAAGGAGAACTGAAAGCAGGAGACGAATATAGCAACACCCGCCGCATCAGCCGTTATGAAAACCCGCAAAACTATCTGCCCGAAACAGACAATAAAATAAAAGAAGAAAAACTGGCAGGCTTTGCCGAATTTGCCATTACACTGGGTCAATTACAAACATCAGCAGGTCTGCGTTACGAACACGTCACTTCCGAATATCTGGATAAAGGCAAACGAGTAGAGGAACAAAGCCGGAACTACGACAACTTGTTTCCCAATATTTCCCTGGCCATGCCCGTAGGCAAAACCCAACTCTCACTGAGTTACACTGCCAAAACCCAACACCCGTCTTACAACGAACTAAGCAGCAACCTGCAATACGATGACCGTTTTACTTATGAAGGAGGAAATCCCAACCTGAAACCCGAAACGATTCACGACATCACCTTAATGGGCAGCTACCAATGGATACAACTATTTGTCAGCTACCAGCAACGACGGGATGCTATAGAATTTGTAGCCGAATCATACGACAAGAACCCTGCCATCACCCTGTTCACCCGCGAGAACTTCAACAAGATAGAAGCATTGAACACAGGATTGGTACTTTCTCCCAAGTTCGGCATTTGGGAACCTTCCCTCAGCCTGCAAATGCAACAACCATTTTTCAATAATATAACGATGGGAGAGTGAAAACACTTCAACCGCCCCATTTTCAGCGGAAGACTGGATAATAATTTCCGTTTCAGCAAAACATTTACAGGAAACCTGACCATGTTCTATAGCACCAAAGGAAACACCAGCATTATGCTGATGAAGCCCAACCAAGGCGTAAACATAAGCCTGAACAAGACTTTCATGGATGAGCGATTAAATGTAAACCTGCACGTAAATGATATTTTTGCCTCACAACGCAGTTTCTACATTATCTATGGTGACTGTATGCAGTTTAAAAAATGGAATTACAGTGATACCCGCAACATTCAGCTCAGCGTGCGATACAAGTTCAACTCCACCCGTAGCAAGTACCGTGGAACAGGTGCCGCCAATGAAGAAATGAACCGCCTGTAACCGGTTTCTTCCCGGTGATAAACAAGATTACATAGTGATGAAGAACCCTTTCCCTCTATTCAAGTTTACCGTTTCATAGTTATGAGGAGCGCTCCTCACGGCTATGGGGAGCGCTCTCCATAGCCGTGGGCTGCGCTCCCTATAACCGTGGGGAGCCAAACATGAGCATACAAAAACAGTTTTATCACTAATAAAAAACAGAAAAACAATAGGAGCAAAAGCAATTCATCCCTATCTTTGAACCATCCAAACAGATATAATATGTTGCAAGCCATTGATTTAACCAAAAGATATGATGACGGCAGACTGGCACTTGATGCACTGAATCTCAAAATAGAGGAAGGAGAAATCTTCTTCCTGCTGGGAGCAAACGGAGCCGGAAAGACCACCACACTCAACCTGTTCCTCAACTTCATCCGTCCCACTTCGGGATAAGCCCTGATAGACGGACTGGACAGCGTGAAACAATCTTTGGAAACCAAACGGCTTCTCTCTTATATATCCGAAAACGTAATGCTATATGGCGATCTGTCCGTACGCGAAAACCTGGAATTCTTTTCACATCTGGATGGGAAACACCCCGGCAAAGACGAACTTTATAATCTGATGCGGACAGTGAGACTGAAAGAAACGGATTTTGAAAAGCGGGTGAAGCACTTCTCCAAAGGAATGCGGCAAAAAGTAGGACTAGCCTGTGTACTTCAAAAAGACACATCGAATATCTTGATGGATGAACCGACTACCGGACTCGATCCCAAAAGCGCCGCCGAACTGATAAACATTCTGCTGCAACTGAAACAAAGAGGAAAATCCATCCTACTCTGCACCCACGACCTGTTTCGTGCCCGCACTGTGGCCGATCGCATCGGAATTATGAAAGAAGGCCGCCTGGTAATGTTCCGCCGCCGCGAAAAATTTCTAAATGAAGACATTGAATGCATTTATCTGGACTATATGCAGGAGGTTTCGCTATGAATATGGCTTTCTATATTGCCCGGAAGGATTTTAGACTTCACTTGCGTTCTTCACGCTTTGTCCTCACCCTGCTGCTTTGCCTGCTGCTTGTTCCCTTTACCATATTGACAGGAACCGACAATTACTTTATCCGGCAAACTGCCTGTCAACAAGGAAAAGCTGCTGCCGACAGTGCACTGAACAGTGCTTACGTGTAGTCGCAAGTACGTCCGCTTGTCATCAAGGAAACCGAGCCGCTCAGTATCTTCTGTGAGGGAGTGACACCCGGCATAGGCATTTACAATCAAATATTATTGGATGCTTATCCGTTGCTTCCCCAGACAAACATCAGCAATAATTACTCCGTCATAGGATTTAAACAGGCTGAAATACGAGGTGATACGGGAAACAATAACAATGTGTTTCTGAATACTTTCTCATACACCGACTTTACGGGCATTATAGGACTTGTATTCTCCCTGCTGGCATTGGTATTTTCTTACGATGCCTTTTCACACGAAAAAGAAAGCGGTATGCTGCGCATGGTATTCAGCCGCCCCGTAAACCGGGTTTCTTTCCTTTTGGGAAAGATAGGAGGCGTATTTCTTGTGTTGGTGTTTCCGGCATTATTGTGCTTTGCAGCGGGTACAGGTTACTTGGTTTATGCCGGAATCTCTTTGCCTGCCACCGGCTGGAACGGCATCTTGTTGCTCCTACTTCTTACCTTTGGCTTTATCTTTGTATGTATCCTATTGGGAATACTCATTTCGTTATTGGTCCGCACATCCGAACAGGCATTGACCATCAGCCTTCTTCTTTGGATGGGCATGGTGTTTATTCTGCCACCCGTATCCAGTTATCTGGCAGAAACTATCGCTCCTATTCCTCTGTATCGCAACATAGAAACCCAAATGGAATTGTTGGACAATGAACTATACTATAAATTAAAAGACATACGGGAGAAGTATGAAAAAGAAGAAAAAGTAGAGACCGAAATGTCTCTCTTTAACAATATGGGTGCAGACGGATTTATGGATAAATGGGGAATCACTATACCGTTTGCTCACGCCATCCGCCGTACCCACACAGAAAGTGAACCGATGCGTATCGCTTATTCCGACCGGAAATGGCAATTACAGAAAGAATACTTGGAGAAATTGAAACGGCAAATCCGATTGAAATATTGGCTCGCCTGCCTTTCACCATTACAGGTTTTTCAAGAAACGGCACTACGTATCTGCCACACAGCTCCCGATAATTATCTGTCATACATGGACGAAGTAAGGGAATATAGGCAGACCATATGGGAGTATTTCACAGCAAACCACCTGTTCAGCTCATACGCCTACTTCACTACACAGAGCGAAAAAGATTTTATGACTAACGAAGAAATGGACAATCTCTGTCAGGAATATGATGAAAGCTGGAGTGAAGAGAAAAAAGCAGATTTTCTAAAGAGTATAGACGACCGCCCAAAACTGGATACCAAAGGGTTGCCACGATTCACCCAGCAGATGGTAAGTGTCCGCGAACAGGAGAAAAGTTTTCTAGGTGCTTTCCTATTCTTTGTAATGGCAAATTTAGTATTAATTTATATAACGACGAAGCTTTCCGCCCGTTATGATATTCGATAAGCATATGGTGTTAGGAATATTGCTAAAACAAGAATGGAAAAAGAATAGGCGCAGCTTGCGGTTTCATCTGTCGTAGATATTGATGCTTTGTGTTTTTATTTGCGGTACTACTGCCTTTGTACGCCAATGGAAAAATACGGAAGCCGAATATGAGCAATACCAAAAAGCACACCACGACGACTATTATGGATAGACAGTCACAACTTATGCCACCATTACACAGGAATACTTGTTGCAGTCACGACTTTCGTCACTGATAGATCCTTGTTGGGAATAACAATTGCCTTCCATGTTCACGTATAATGCATTTGGCATTCACCACTTCAATACTGCATTCTCGGTAAAAAATCCGTTGATGGAGCCTGATGTTTCATTCAGTTGGTCGTTTGTTATCACCACACTGCTCAGCTTCATTACTTTATTACTTTCCTTTAATGCCTTTTCCGGAGAAAAGGAAACGCATACACTGGGATTTCTGCTCACTTATCCGGTTTCACGGTTTTCATTTTTGCTGTCCCGATATTTATGCGTGCTGTTACAGGTCAGTATCTTATTACTTTCGGGCATGGGGGCAGGAATACTCATCCTGCTTCTGGCAGGGATTGAAATCAATGCACATTTCATTATACTATGCGGTGTTTTCTTTCTATCTGCTTTATTGTTATTTTCTTTATTTGTTGCTTTCGGATTATTTGCTTCTACCATTACCGGTCATTCCCGAAACAGTTTACTGCTTTGTATCGTTTTTTGGCTATTATCCGTTATCATCTTGCCCAACAGTCGCCTATCTCTGGCTCGTTATCTCTATCCTATGCCTGTTACTTTTGAAGAAGTGCAACAAGAATACCAGGAGCAACAACATCAAATAATAAAGAATGTTCCTGCCTCTGCCCTAGGAAATAAAGAAAATGAACCATTCTATCCACCACACGAAATGCGTGCCGATATAATGCGCCGCATGCTGGAAGTGAAACTGAACATTCTCAACGAATATTACCGATATGGGCAACAACAATATGAACGCACGAACCGGCTACTGATGTGGTCGCCCGTCATAACCTTCCATCATTTAAATGAATATTGGCTGGATAGCGGGTATGCCCGTTTCCGGAAGAATGAAAAGGCATTGGCTGATTTCTGTATCCACTTTATGGAATGGTTCAAGGCAGAGGATGCAAAAGATGCCGAAAGTCCGCATTGTCTCAATCCCCAAGAGCGGTATAGCAGTACGCAACGTCCACTTACAGAAACAGAGTATCCTATTTATAAAGAACCCGAGGTAACGCTATCCCACAGATTGCTATCTTCACTTCCATATGTATTTATTTTATTGGGAATTACATTACTTTGGTTCATTCTCAGTATCTTTGCATTCAATAAATACGATATAAGATGAAACGGAAATTAGTATTTACTACAAACAATGTTCATAAACTGGAGGAAATCTCTTCCATTCTAGGGGAAAAGGTTGAATTACTGAGTCTTAAAGATATTAACTGCCATGTTGATATCCCCGAAACAGCCGATACTTTGGAAGGCAATGCCATGCTGAAAGCTGAGTATATTTTTGAAAACTACGGTTTGGATTGCTTTGCCGACGATACAGGTTTGGAAGTAGAAGCGCTGAATGGTGCACCGGGTGTCTATTCTGCCCGTTATGCAGGGGGAGAGGGATATAATGCGGAAGCCAATATGCAGAAATTATTGCAGGATATACAAGGAGTGCAGAACAGAAAAGCACAATTCCGTACGACTATCTGTCTGATTCTGGATGGAAAGAAGCATTTGTTTGAAGGAGTTGTGAAAGGTGAAATCATCAAGGAAAAACGTGGTGGTTCGGGATTCGGATATGATCCTATCTTTGTGCCGGAAGGATATAGCAAGACTTTTGCTGAGATGGGAAATGAGACGAAGAATAAGATTAGCCATCGGGCACTGGCGGTGGAGAAGCTTTGCAGGTTCTTGAAAACATAAAAGACTAATTTGCACTGTTAAGAGTGTAAATATAAATAATAAATGCACTGCTTATAGCGCAAATTGGTCTTTTACAACCCGTAAAAACAATTTTGGCGGAATAACGATTCCATAAAAATAAATTATTCCGCCAAAATTAAAATATCCATTTGTTTAATAGAGCAAAGCAAGTAATGCTATTCCCATTCCGATAACGCATCCTATAATCAATCCTTTCCAAAACCAATCCTCTTTAGTTTTGGGAACGGAAAACAAAATCAGTTATCAGCTCTTTCATACTACAATCCCAGTTTCTCCGATATTTCCAGCATTTTCTTAATCGGTTTCACCGCTTCCCGTGCCACTGCTTCATTTACTGTCACTTCCGGCCATTCATACTTTAATGTATTATACAGCTTTTCCATCGTATTCAAACGCATGAAATTACATTCATTACAAGCACAAGTACTGTCTTCGGGAGGAGCAGGAATGAAATTCTTTTCGGGGCATTGTTTGCGCATCTCGTGCAAGATGCCGCTTTCCGTAGCCACAATGAAATCCTTCTTGTCACTGGCAACGGCATACTTCAACAAGCCCGCAGTAGAACCGACTTTATCGGCCAACTTGGCAACAGCTCCCTTACACTCGGGATGAATCAGAATAGCAGCATCAGGATACTGTTTCTTCAATTCCAATATCTTTTCCGTAGAGAACTGTTCGTGCACATGGCAAGCACCATTCCAAAGTAACATATCCCTATTCGTAATAGAGTTAATATAATTACCCAGATTTCTATCGGGACCAAAGATTATTTTTGTTTCCTTTGGGAAGCTTTCTACTATCTGCTTGGCATTGGTGGAAGTTACCACTACATCAGTCACCGCTTTGACGGCTGCCGTGGTATTGACATACGAAATCACCGTATGATCGGGATGCTCTTTGACAAACTTGGCAAATTCATCGGCGGGACAACTGTCGGCAAGCGAACAACCTGCATTCAAGTCCGGTATCAGCACTTTCTTGTCCGGACAGAGAATTTTAGCTGTTTCACCCATAAAGTGAACACCGCACATCACAATGATGTCAGCATCTGTTTTAGCCGCCCATTGTGCCAGCGCCAGACTGTCGCCCACAAAGTCAGCTATATCTTGTATTTCACCCGACTGGTAGTAATGCCCTAAGATAAGTGCATTCTTTTCTTTACGCAGTCTGTTAATCTCCGCTTTTAAATCCAAGGCTTTGTCTACCGCTTCGGTAACATACCCGTTTTTCAACCATTCCTCTTTATTCATTATTTCTATATTTTTTCTTCTTTCTTCTAAAAAAAGAAATATGGTATTGATAATAGTCTGTTCATATTGTTAGTAAATAAATAACCCCTTTTCTTGCCTGATAAGTTATTCATTCATACTATCAGGATATGAATAAGTAATCAACCGGCTTAAGTGCTGATAATATTGTTTTTACTTACTCTATTAACAAACTGTTGATAATATGCAAAGTTAAAAAACTTTATGGTTATGAACGGTTAAAATAGTGATTAAATTGTGTTGATATTAGTTGTTTAAGTTCTGTGATTAATTTTTGGATTGTTGATTTTGAATGCTCCTTATACCATTATCTGAAATATACAAGAAATACTTTTGAAATAATATCCTCATCCTTTTTACAGGTTTTCAACCGTTATCAACAGGGGTATGTGAATTAGTTATTATCTTTGTGCCCGTTAATGATAAAATAGAAAACAGAATATGAGGAAACTCAAAATAACAGAACTAAACCGGCTTACAGTAGATGAATTTAAGAAAGCCGATAAGTTGCCCCTGGTAGTGGTTTTGGATGAAGTACGCAGTTTGCATAATATAGGTTCGGTGTTCCGCACGTCAGATGCTTTCTTGGTAGATCGTATCTATTTGTGTGGTATTACCGCCACCCCTCCCCATCCTGAAATGCATAAAACAGCCCTTGGAGCTGAGGACACTGTGGATTGGAAATATAGGAAGAACACTCTTGATGCCGTTCATGAACTTCAAGATGAAGGGTTTACGGTATTAGCCATTGAACAGGTAGAAGGCAGTACCCTGCTGGATGAATTGAAACTGGATGCCGATAAAAAGTATGCCATCGTGATGGGAAACGAAATAAAAGGCGTACAACAGGAAGTAGTGAATGCCTGCAACGGTTGCATTGAAATACCCCAATATGGCACAAAGCACTCACTGAATATTTCGGTAACCACCGGAATCATACTATGGGAGTTTGCTACCAAGTTAATGAAATTCAGATAATAAGAAATAGGTTTAGATTTGCCCGTTTTCAACTAACAATACCACCCACTCGGTTAATTGGTCTTCTCCCTCCGGATGATATTCTTTTTTCAGGCTGGCACCGAAAAGTGCCGCAAAAGTCTGATAGAATCCGGCTTTAAAGGGACCCATGAAGGCTTTTACCAGTTCATACGAAGAAGAATCCGTCTGACGGTTTACTAACTTTATTAACAGTTTGCCTTGTGCAAAGGTTAATTTCTTCATTACCGGCGTATATTGCTCTTTCAACCCCTTCTCTACGAGTTTCAGATGTTTTTTCCTGGCTTTCTGGTCAGGCAGGGTTTCCATGTACTCGTAAGTTTCTATAATAACACGGTTTATGGCGCGGGCCAGTGGCAAGGTTTTCTTTACATTCCTTACCAGGCGGTAATATTCCCGTCTCTCTTTTTCATTCTTGAATTTTAATGGCTTGAAAATGTATATGTTAGGTATCTGCATCGAAGGAATAGTGTCTCCTTTATACACACATACAGGTACCATGTATCCGTTTATAGTAGTCGTCTGTTGCTGAGAATAGGCAGCAATGGCTATAAAGGAAAAAAACAATGCTATATAGAGTTGCCTTTTCATCTTGCTGCAAAATTAGTAAGAAATACGGTTACTACATATAGTGAATAGAACTATTTAACTTAAAACACACCAATGAATGACAAAATAAACAGATTATTGAAAGTTATGTTAATTATCTGTGTTACAATACTTTTTACGGTTAATAACCTGTGCGCACAAGAAGTATGGGAAGAATTGGCGGAACAATTAATAGATGAAGACGAGAATGATTCTTTCCAATGGGAGAATAACTTTGAAGAGTTATCAGAGTTGCGGGAGAATCCCATCAATATAAATACGGCTACCAAAGAGCAGTTGGAACGGTTTCCTTTTCTTTCCGATCAACTGGTGGAGAATATACTTTATTACCTCTATAAATATGGTCCCATGCTCAGTCGGAATGAATTATGGATGATTGAAGATATTGACAGGCAAACTATTCAGTATTTACTGCCTTTTATTTACTTTAAAACTCCTGATAAAAAGGAATATAAGCCTACTTTAAAACGAATCTTGAAATATGGTAAACAAGAGTTATCAACACGTGTGGATATTCCATTTTATACCAAGGCAGGATATAAAGAGTATTCGGCTGAGACCCTGAAAAAGAATCCGAATAAGAAATATCTGGGTTATGGTTATTATTATAACTTGCGATATAGTTTTCATTATAGGGATCAGATTTATGCAGGTATCACTATGGAGAAAGATGCAGGAGAACCTTTCTTTGCCGGGCGGAATAAAAAAGGATATGACTTTTATTCACCGTACCTGTTCATTCGTAATATAGGTAAAATCAAGGCTTTAGCTATTGGTAACTATCGTGTAAGCTATGATTATAGACTAGTTATTAACACCGATTTCGGTATGGGGAAAACGGCTGCACTTTCTACTTTAGGGAATAAGAACCGGGGAATACGGAAACATTCTTCTACGGATGAGTATAATTATTTTCAGGGAGTGGCAGGGAACTATAAGCTATCGAGAAGGTGGACGATAGATGCTTTTTGTTCCTATCGAAAGATGGATGGGATTGTTGATAGCCGGTTTATAAGGTCGTTGAAAAAGGATGGATATCACCGTCTGTTTCGTGAATTTGAAAAGAAGAATGTACTGGATAATCAGTTGATTGGCAGTAATTTAAATTATAATGGGAAGTTTTGTGAACTGGGACTAACAGCGGTTTATAATATTTTCAACAAGCCGTTGAATCCGGAAAAGAAGTATTATAATATCTATTATCCGCGTGGAAAGGATTTTTATAATGTGGGAGGGATTATAAATTCTTCTGGAAACGGTTCTCATTATTGGGTGAAACTGCCATAGATAAATGCGGAGCTGTGGCAACTATGAATATACTGCGTTATTCACCGAAAGGAGGAACACAGTTGATAGTTATGAACAGATATTATGATGCAAAATATCAGGCGATTTATGCTCGTTCAGTAGGAGAGGTAAGTGCGGTACAGAATGAAAGTGGATTTTATATAGGGTTGGAAACTAAACTATTAAGATACATAAAGATGACTTGTTATGGTGATTTTTTCTATTTTCCGTGGAAAAAGTATTTAGTGAGTGAAACAGCTACTACAGGTTTTGACGGATTGGTTCAGTTGAGTTATTCACCTACTTATGAACTGGGAATGTTCATAAGATATCGCTATAAAAACAAGAAGAAAGACTTTACGGGAGAGGATAAATTGAAGCAGACTATTCCCTATATCTAACAAAAATGCAGGTATCAACTCAACTATATTCTAAAAGATGAATTATTGTTGAAAACTATATTGGATTATGCACGCATTAATTATGAGCATCAACCGGCATCCAATGGTTTTCTGGTTTCTCAAAGTGCCACTTATAAATTTGATTTCATCCCTGTTCAAATTGATGTGAGTGGTGCATGGTTTAATACGGATGATTATAATTCCCGTTTAACCATCTATGAAAAGAATGTGTTTTATGCTTTTTCCATGCCGTCGTTTTATTATAAAGGCACACGACTGGCAATAAATACGCGTTATGAACTGAATAAACATATTATTTTACAGGCAAAATATGGAACAACACATTACAGAAACCGGGATAAAATAAGCTCTGCACTGGAGGAAATTGATGGAAGTACAAAGAGTGATCTTTATTTGCAGTTGAGAATTAAATTTTAAAGAAAATGTTTATATGGATAATAATTGTGTATATTTAAATGTTAAACTAATGAGGAAATAAATATATGAGTAAATTAGAAAAACAACATAATTCTATTTTTGAGAAAATAAAAAGAGTTGATGAAAATGGCATGGAATACTGGTCGGCAAGAGATATGGCAAAGGTGCTGGAGTATTCGGAGTATCGACATTTTCTTCCAGTAATAGAAAAAACTAAAGAAGCATGTAGAAATAGTAATCAGATAGTTGAAAACCATTTCGAGAATATCCTCGAAATGGTTGAGATAGGATCTGGAGCAAAACGAAAGTTAGATTCTGTAAAATTGTCACGTTATGCTTGCTATCTCATTGTACAAAATGCAGATCCAAGTAAGGAGATAGTAGCTAATGGACAAACTTATTTTGCTATTCAAACTCGTATTGCTGAAATAAAGCAGATGGATGAATATAATAGTCTTTCAACAGAGGATGAGAAACGGCTATTTTTACGTAATGAGATAATTAAGCACAATATTCAATTAGCGGATGCTGCCAAAGATATCGGAGTAGTTGAACCTATAGATTATGCTATATTTCAGAATCATGGATATATGGGATTTTATGGAGGGTTAGATACAAAAGCTATTCATGCAAAAAAAGGTTTAAAGAAAAGTCAAAAGATTCTCGATCACATGGGTAGCACAGAATTAGCTGCCAATCTATTTCGTGCTACACAAACAGAAGAGAAACTTCGTCGTGAACAAATAAAAGGTAAACAAAAAGCTAATAAGACTCATTATGAGGTAGGGGTAAAAGTTCGTCAAACCATAAAAGAACTTGGTGGTACTATGCCTGAAGATTTGCCTGTGGCGGATAGTATAAAGAAAATAAAGCAAAAGGAATAAAAAAAAAGATAAAGGGTAAATAATCAGATAAGTTTTCTTTTGATGGAAGTACAAAGTTTATTTGCAGTTGAGGCTGAAGTTTTAATAAGGAAAAACTAACGGGAGACCTTTCCGAAACAAACAGGAGACTTTGTAAAAATAATAGTAACACCTTTCGGAAAACATGGCGTGAGTTTTAAATTAGGAAAGCATCCTGTTTATCTGAAAAACATTCTGTATTTTTGCACTGTTATAAACTGAAAAAGTAACTATGTCAACAATCATTTATCTTTCTCCTATTTTCGGTCCGGTACATAGCCGCCGCCTGGGAGTGTCTTTGGGAATCAATCTGCTTCCCGAAGATGGTAAGTTTTGTACTTTCGACTGCATTTATTGTGAATGCGGGTTTAATAAAGATTTTCGTCCTAAAAAGAAACTACCCACTCGCGAGCAAGTTCGCGAAGCTTTGGAAGCCCGTTTGCAAGATATGCAACAGAATGGTCCCAAACCGGATGTGTTGACTTTTGCCGGAAATGGTGAACCGACGGCTCATCCGCATTTTGCCGGAATTATAGAAGATACACTAGCTTTGCGAGATAAATATTTCCCTCAGGCAAAAGTAAGTGTATTGAGTAACTCTACTTTTATTCATAAGCCGGATGTGTTTGCCGCACTGAATAAGATAGATAATAATATTCTGAAATTGGATACGGTTGATGCCGATTATATAAAATTAGTAGACCATCCGACAGGTCACTATGATGTGCAGGAAATCATTGAAGGGATGAAAACCTTTAAAGGTAACCTGATTATTCAGACTATGTTTATGAAAGGAAAATATCAGGGTCAGGATGTGGATAATACTTCAGATAAATATGTATTGCCTTGGCTGGAAGCCGTAAAAGAGATTGTTCCCCGGCAGGTGATGATATATACTATTGATCGTGAAACGCCCGATCAGGATTTAGAGAAAGCGACTCATGAAGAATTAGATGGAATAGCAGAATTGATAAAAGCAGCAGGTATTCCGGTGTCGGTTTCTTACTAAGGTATATTTTGTAAAAAAACGTGCTGAAAAAAGCGCGTCAAATTTGCAAGAAACATAAGGAGAAGTCGTGTTACAAGTTTTCAAAAAACGCCGTTCTGAAACTTCTGAGAAAATGGAAATTTTGTAAATTACTGAATATCAGTGCTGCGTCAAATTTGTAATTTACCCCTTAGAAATAAAAAATAATAAGCAACCATTATGCTTCAGATTTAGGATGAAATAGGAAATAATAGAATGTTGGAATAAGAGTAATGTCTATAATATGAAAGAAATTAATAAGGTTATTGAAGAACTAAGAAACTTGTGGATACATAATTCTTTTTGGCGAACCTTAATAATTATAGGGAGTATTGCATTTCTTTGTTTTTTGACTTATACTTTTGGAAAAGAATTTGGTAGATTATTTTCTTTCCTTTAAATAGAAAAGCAGATATATTAGACGGAATAGCAGAATTGATGAAAGCAGCAGGTATTCCGGTGTCGGTTTCTTACTAAGTAAAAAAGTAAGTTAACTTCATCAACTAAGTAAGTTAACTTCAAAGGACAGCTAAGTTAACTTACTTAGTTGATGAAGTTAACTTACTTTTTTATTTCTAGGTCGGTAGTATTCTTTATTGTGAATTTTAGTTCTCATATTTCAAACATATTTGAATAACTCGTAGGATATTAACATAAAGATAACAAACTTATAACAAAGAATTAGTAAAAAGCAATTTACCTTTGTCATATCAAAACAAGCAGAAGAAGATATGGAAACTAGTTTAACTAGCAGATTTGTGGCATCTAACCAATTTAAAAAATTATTTTCTTAATGTATAACAATAAAATACAAAATGAAGTATGAAAAAAAATGAGTATTGCATGGTGAAACTACTTAGTGAAGAAGAATATGTACAGGTGTCGGGAGGTTATGTACCTCCTACTGCAGAACGAATGGAACAATTTCGTGAAGAATATGGATTATTGGCAAATACTATCTGTTGGTAGTTTTTATACAAACATAATTCTATAAACTAATTAAAAATACGAATATAAAAGTTTTTACTATTTATTTTTTTTTGTCTGTATGTATAGGTTTTCTTTTATTTTCTTGTTCTCAAGAAGAAGTTTCGGATATTGATGTTAAATCATTGCATGATCAGAATCTTCCAGATGTTCAAATTTATATTACCAAAGCTAGTATTACGATTGATGCTGTAAGTTCTAGAAATTGTGGACTGAAAAATGAACATATTTGTTTTCATGATTCAATTTCAGGTAAGACTTATGATTATAATTTGATAACTTATTCAAATAATGAGTATGCGGCTGATTTCAATAAGGATGGTATTCCTGATTTGAAAATAACAGTTGATGGAGATACAATTGTAGGAAAAATAGGAGAATATACTGATGTTTTGAAGATTCAAAAAGAGGTAAAAGATAATTGTATTTTTTATGATTTTGATACCGTGAAATCAGCAAGAAGTGTTTCTTATGTTCATATATCATGGTGGGAATGCGTTAGTCGTTTGGCTTCAACTCCTGAAGTGGAAATTTTATCTATGTTCACAGGTGCTTCTATGGCAGGTGCTTTAGCAATAATTTGTTTGGATGATAATAATCGTTGGGAGGTTAATTGATGGCAAAAAATAAGTTCCTAGGGTTGGTATTATTAGTACTATACACCCTTTCTTTATTCTTATCGTTTTATTTCGATTTAGTGGCACAATATAGAAATTTTTTTGCGGTATATTTTTTTAGTAATTCCTTCTTTTATATGGTATCTGATTTGTAAAAAGTAGAATGAGGATGTATAGATATCAAGAGGTTATACTATTAACTAATTTTCTTTTGTAAAAAACGTACTGAAAAAAGAGTGACAGATTTGCAAAAAACAAAAGGAGAAGTAGTGTTACAAGTTTTCAAAAACTGCCGTTCTGAGACTTCTGAGAAAATAAGAAAAGGGTAAATTGCAGATTATCAGGAAGATGACAAATTTGCAATTTACCCCTTAAAATAATAATATTAGTTGAATAATAATATAAACCCTACACCTCTGATATTTTTCAGTTCAATATGAGGTTCATCTGCCAGTATTTTCCGTAATTTCGTGATAAATACATCTAAACTGCGTGAAGCGAAGAAATTATCTTCCGTATCCCAAAAGCGGCTTAGAATAGCTTTTCTTTCTACAACCTTATTTATATTTTCACAAAATAATTGAAGAATAAGTGCTTCACGAGCTGTTAGTATTTTATTTTCTCCTGTTTCATCATTACGCAAAATAGCATGTTTGGCATCCAGTGTGAAACAACCTAATTTATAATGTTCATTTTCACTACGTAATTTTACACCTTCTTTTATTTTCAGAATAGTATGTATATGCGCATCCAGTTCGTCAGGTACAAATGGTTTCTTTATATAGTTATTAACGCCTAGTTTATATCCTTCCCTTACATCTTTGGGCGATGTAAGAGCAGAAGTAAATAAGATGGGAATATTTCCATCTGTTTCACGAATGCGTTCTATTATTTCAAAACCATTCATTACCGGCATATCAATATCCGAAACAATAATATCCGGATGATATTTTTCCCAAGCCTTGAGGCCTTCCGTACCATTGGTGGCTGTTATTACTTCATATCCGCCAATAATCTCTTGCAATCCGCTTTGTACGATATAGCTGAAAGTGGGATCATTTTCTACTAATAATAGTTTAATCATAGTTCCTTCATTATTTTAGGTATAAACAAAGTAAATTCGGTAAATTCTCTTTCTATGCTGTTTACAATAATTTTTCCTTCATAGGCTTCCATTACTTGATAGACATAATTTAAACCTAGTCCGAATCCGGTAGTTCCACCGAACTTAGTACGTTTGGTTGCTGAAGCACGTTCAAACTTATCGAAAATTGTCCTTTGGTCTTTTTCTGAAATACCTATTCCATTATCATATATTTTTATAATTGTATATTTATCATCACAATGTGAACTTATTTTTATTTCAATAGACTCTTTGGAATATTTGATGGCGTTATCTATTAAGTTACTAATTACTTCTTTGAAAAATTCTTCATCAGCATATACATCATTAACTTGTAAATCAATGGAGAAATGGATTGGTTTTGTGGCTTTTGCTGTAAACTTCTCTATTAAATCTTTTATTATAGGGGCTAATAAGATCTTACTCTTATCCATTTCCAGTTTATGATTCTCTAGTTTTGATATTGTAAGTACTTTATTTGCTAAGGTTAATAAGTGATCTATTTCGCTATCTATGATAGTGAAATATCTGTTTTTCATTTCGGATTTATTATCCAGCTTTCCACTATGCAGAAAGTTATTACACATCATAATAGAACCAAGTGGCATTTTCATATCATGAACCATTGCATAAGAAAAATCTTCTCATATCTGGGTTATTTTGTTTTGTTTGGCGATGATTTTAATTTGATATATAATACATCCTATTATAAAAATCATTAATATGACTGTTGCTATTAATAATAACCCCATACGTTTAATTATTGTGTAATAGGGATTTATTAAGATCATTTGTACACCTTGCGATAAGTCTGTTCGAATAGGTATTATGTCTGTTTTTATAATGCCAAGGGAGTGAATATCTAAATCATTCTTACTTTTATTCAGAATTTCTTCGGTTTTAGGGTTCATCAGGCAGATAACTATTGTACTTTCTACATCAGTAGCCTGTAAGAAATTACTGGCAATCGAGTCGACATCTGTTAATGATAATTCGAAACCCAGTTTTTGTAGTGCTTCATTTATATAGACTATTTCCGGTCTAATTTCATTAGATTCTTTAATTGGAGCACCTACTACTTCAGTTCCTTTAGGGGTTTTTTCAAATCTGATTGAGGATTCTCTATTCAATGATTTTCTTAAGATT